>OJTD01000011.1_pt1 | contig 191568 bp, 165 predicted proteins | sample 1599651 | NCBI WGS metagenome assembly OJTD01 (sample SAMN04436808, study PRJEB24849) | human gut metagenome | biome: human gut; feature: NICU; material: stool | host: Homo sapiens | place: USA: Saint Louis, MO | collected 2011-05-23 | reverse complement strand
CTTAACCTTACAACGCCGAAGGTGTTTTGGCGAAGAGACAGACACGATTTTCAGCTTAGATTCAGAGTCCGAAGGATTTTGCGCTGAGACAAGGCGGCAAACGAAGGAAAGGAAGGAGCATACTGAGGTATGTGACTGACTTTACGAGAGCAGCCAACGCAGTATCAGTGCGAAAGACACAGGACAGAGCACAAGAATTTGCCTGGCGGCTGTAGCGCGGTGGTCCCACCTGACCCCATGCCGAACTCAGAAGTGAAACGCCGTAGCGCCGATGGTAGTGTGGGGTCTCCCCATGTGAGAGTAGGGAACTGCCAGGCATCAATTAAGAAGAACCCCGTACCGTAAGGTGCGGGGTTTTTTGCTTTGTACGTGGAAAACATGCCGGATGGCGGCTTCCCCTTATCCGGCCTACAATTGTTAAAACAATTTTAACAATGGTGCCGCTTTGACTCGTCCCTTTGATTATCAACAAGATTTTGCCAATATTAATTTTCGCGAACATCCCGAACGGTATCAGGTGGGCCGGGGTGAGCAGGGCGTATTGATGGTCGAGCCTTATAAAAGCGAAATCCTGCCGCACTGGCGTTATAAAAATGCTGAAGTCGCAGCGCGTTCGGCAGAAGAGATCTACGCCCTCTTTGAAGAGTACCGCAGGAATAACGATTTTGTCGGCATGGATATGGCGCGTAAATTCATTCAGATGGGATACACCCGTGCCCGACGATACGCCAATCATAAAGGCGGAAAAAAGTATGATGAGAATCGCCAGGTCAAACCCCTCGATCACGATCCAGTAAAAGCAGAAGCCGCTGCGGTGTTCAAAACATGGTGGGATAAAATTCGTGCTGATGAAGATTATTTGCAGCGAAAAAAGGCACACCAGCAAGCGTGGGGATAATTACTACGTCCGCTAATAATTCGATACCTGATCGAGTTCACAAAATCCAATGAAACATATTGGAAACATTTTATTTACCTAACGATTCGTTTTAAATCCGGTTTTACTGTTTGTGGGCAATGGCCCGCAATGTGAGACAGGGGATTTTAAAATGACAGAAACCGTAGCCAGTGCAGATACGGATAACACAAGTTTAGCAGGCAAGGATACTCGCCGTCGGGTTTGGGCAATCGTTGGAGCTTCATCGGGGAACCTTGTAGAGTGGTTTGATTTTTACGTCTATTCATTTTGTTCACTCTACTTTGCACATATCTTCTTCCCGTCAGGGAACACTACAACGCAGCTTCTGCAAACCGCAGGCGTTTTTGCCGCCGGGTTCCTGATGCGTCCCATTGGCGGATGGCTGTTCGGCAGGATCGCGGACAGGAAAGGGCGCAAGACATCCATGCTCATCTCCGTATGCATGATGTGCGTCGGCTCGCTGGTGATTGCCTGCCTGCCCGGATATGACACTATCGGAACATGGGCACCGGCGTTGTTGCTGCTGGCACGCCTGTTCCAGGGGCTGTCAGTGGGTGGCGAATACGGCACCAGCGCGACATACATGAGCGAAGTAGCTGTTGAAGGGCGCAAAGGTTTCTATGCATCATTCCAGTATGTAACCCTCATTGGCGGTCAGCTGCTGGCGTTACTGGTTGTGGTGATCCTTCAACAAATCCTTAGCGATGAAGATTTACGCGCCTGGGGCTGGCGCATCCCGTTTGCCCTGGGGGCTGCCCTGGCGGTTGTGGCGCTGTGGTTACGCCGTCAGCTTGATGAAACCTCCCAGCAGGAGGTCAGGGCGCTGAAAGAAGCCGGTTCGATGAAAGGGCTGTGGCGAAACCGCAAAGCGTTTTTGATGGTATTAGGCTTTACCGCCGCAGGCTCGCTAAGCTTCTATACCTTCACCACCTATATGCAAAAATATCTGGTCAACACCACGGGCATGCATGCTAACGTTGCGAGTGTCGTCATGACGGTGGCGTTACTGGTCTTTATGCTCATCCAGCCGATTGTTGGCGCGCTGTCGGACAAAATAGGTCGCCGCACCTCCATGCTGATCTTTGGTGGCATGCTCACCCTGGGGACTGTTCCGCTTTTGACGGCGCTACAGCATACAACCTCTCCGTATGCCGCTTTCGCTTTGATTATGGTGGCACTTATTATTATTAGTTTTTACACGGCAATCAGTGGCATTTTGAAAGCAGAAATGTTTCCCGCACAGGTGAGGGCGCTGGGCGTAGGCCTCTCTTATGCGGTCGCTAACGCCCTGTTCGGCGGTTCGGCAGAGTATGTCGCGCTATCCCTTAAGTCATGGGGCAGTGAATCGACCTTTTTCTGGTATGTCACCATCATGGGGGCGCTGGCGTTTATTGTCTCCCTGATGCTGCATCGTAAAGGAAAAGGGATCCGCCTTTAATAATGCGCCATCTGCCAGACGGCGTAGCCGGTTGTTGCCCCGGCTACGTCCCAGGCAAAATCTTTCCAGCTCCAGCCGCTTCCCGAGGGGCGGCTATCCCAAAGTTCTTTTGATGCCCCCAGGCTGATGGAGAACATCAGCCCCATTGTGGCACTTCGATCCCGGCTATAACCCTGGTGCAGCGCATATTCATTACCCGCAGCGGACAACATTGCAGACGCCAGAAAGTGTTGAGCTTTATCCTGACCCGACCAGTTATCATTAGCCATATGGCTGCAACCGGTCAGGAAAAGAGGGATTATCAGGAAAAGCGTACGCATTAACAGACTCCATAAAAAAGCCCCGTCGATGACAGGGCTCGTGTATTACAGAATGCGGCTGATGAGGCGGTCGATACGGATCCGACGTAGACGGCGAATCAGCTTGCGAACTTTCACCGGATAATCAGCGATGCTTTGCAGATCGCGATAATGACGAACCACTGTAGTATGCGTGCGTATAAGCTCCAGCTCACGATCGCGTTTCGCGGCTAACGCATGCTGAGGATCGTGAATAAGGATGGCGTTTTCCAGATCCAGACGCCAGGCGCGTGGGTTGAGATTATTACCGGTCAGCAGCATCCACTCATCATCCACCCACATTCCTTTGAGGTGATAGCTGTTGTCTTCATCTTTCCAGAGACGCACAACCAGCTGGTCCGTGTTCACATAGTACTGTAAACGGCTCAGGAAGCGGCGCAGGTTAATCTCATAGAGATAAGGCAGTGCGCCGATGATCTTGAAAGGCTGATCTTCCGGAATGAAAAAGTCATTTGCCGTTTTATCCCCGACAATAATTTCCACCTTTTTACCATCACGCAGCAGCTGAATGATATTACGCACCAGAACGGCGGGAAGGTTGAAGTACGGGGTACAGATGGTGAGCTTATGCTCCGCGCACGGCATCAAATGGAAGATGGTCTTGTTCAGCAGGCTGGATTTTCCCAGGCCTACCAGAGGCGTAACGGACAGTTCTTCATTACTGGCATCCCCCTGAAAACGATAAACCGCATCGCGCAGTTCCTGGCGGAAGGAGCGAACGTCGTTTTTGATTTCCGGGCTTTTCGGACGATGAGGATCGTCAAGACGGTGCACACCCCGGCCATGAACCAGGTTTTTATCAACCCAGTTGAACATGATGTCGGCCATCTGCGGATTGCGGATCAGATGGTAGCGATCGTAACGGTATTTATCGAGCTGATGGAGATACACATCATTCAGGCTGGCACCGCTATAAAGGACGCTGTCATCAATGATAAATCCTTTAAAATGAAGAACGCCAAGCGCTTCACGGGTATTCACCGGTACGCCATACACCGGGATATCAATACCCGGATTTTCCTGGGCCGTGCGGCAATACCAGTCAGCATTGGTATTCGAGGCAGCCGCACCAATACGGCCGCGCTGAGCACGGTGCCAGTCAACCAGCACGCGAACATCCAGTTCCGGACGCTGACGTTTCGCTTCATAGAGCGCGTTCAGGATCGCACGCCCACCTTCATCTTGTTCAAGATAGAGCGCCACAATGCAAATACGTCGCGTAGCGCTGGCAATCTTTTCAAGAAGCGTCTCCCGGAAATGAGCGGGAGCATAAAAGAACTCTACATCATCAACTGACTGAGAAATCTTCGGTAGTTGAGCAAGGTGTTGTTGATGTTTATTACGCTTAAATTTTGACAACATCACAGTGCGTTTCTTCTCTGTTCATTGAAGGGTTGTCTGTACCAGGCAAACAACATAAGCGGACAATGATACCCCAGTGCCGCGAAAAGTGGGTAACATTTCCAGCAGCTTACTCTTGTTTATCCGTCGAAATCAGGCTGAGGGACAGAGAGACAATGCCTTCATCCAGCTGGATATCAACGTCAAAACCGAGCTTCCGCGCCAGGGTCACCATACCCCGATTGTTTGGCATAGTAATGCCATTCAGGCGTGACAATCCGTGATCGCGCGTATAACCAATGAGTTTTTCGAGCAGCCGTCTGCCCAACCCCAAACCCTTAAGATCGGAACGCACCAGTACGGCAAACTCCGCATCCACGTTATCCGGGTCGGAAATGGCACGCGTCACGCCGAGGATCTCCTCTCCCGCTCCGGAACGGCGGACCGCCACAATCGCCATTTCTCGATCGTAGTCGATCTGGGTCATATTGGCTAAATCATCGTGGGTAAATTCATTGATTTCGCTGAAATAGCGATAGTACAAATCTTCCTTCGTCACCTGCGAGATGAACGCCCGCAGCAGCGGCTCGTCTTCCGGCAGGATAGGGCGAAACAGCGCCCGTTCCCCATTTTTCATCTCCACCCACTCTTCCAGATGAAGAGGATAAGGACGAATGGCGAGACGGCTTTCCCGATCACCGATAAAGGGCGCAATATCCAGCGTCACGTCCAGCGCGGTAAATTCATTTCCGGAGGCAAGAAGGGGGTGGATATCCAGGCGCTGGATCTCCGCACAGTCAACAATGAGGTTGGAGACCTTCACCAGAAACTGGCTTAACCCAGCGATATCAAGCGGCCGCAGAGCGCTTCTCCCGCGGATTTTTTTGCTTTTGATGGCCTGAATAATCAAATAACGCGCCAGGTTCATGTTTAGAGGAGGAAGCGCGACAACCGCCTGTTCTTCTGGCCGCCACTCAACGCCGCCTTCACCCAGCATAATGAGCGGACCAAAAACCGGATCGTGTTCGACAACCACGCGTAGCTCCTGCGCACCTGCACGGTTGGCCATGCTCTGCACCAGCAGGCCGTGGATCCGGGCCTGTGGCCACGTCATTTTTACGCGATCGATAATGGCATCCGCGGCCTGTTGTACTTCTGTCGCGGTGCGCAGATACAGCATGACGCCCTGCACATCCGATTTGTGCGGAATATCGGGAGAGCGCAGCTTCAGCGCGACCGGATAACCAATCTGCTCAGCGATATGTACCGCCTCAGCGCTGTCGCCGGCAATCCAGGTGGGCAGGGTTTGCATCCCATAGCTGCCAAGAATGGGTTGCACCTCATGTGTGTCAAGAGAAGCGGCGCCCTCTTCGATGGCCTGCTGCAAAAGCCTGTGCACATCCACCGAATTTGCGGTGAGATTGCCCGGCAGGGCAGGCGTTTCACGCAGCTGCTTCTGGTTGCGGCGGTATTCAACCATATGCATAAACGCGGTAATGGTGCCCTCCGGGGTACGGTAGGTTGGCAACCCGGCTTCACTAAACAGACGCCGTGCCTCCTGGGAGGAGAACTCGCCGCACCAGTTGGTCAGCAGGGTAACGTATTTGCCGCGGGGATGTTTTCGGACTGCCTCAATCAGCGCACGCGCACTTTCGCTGCCTGGCGCAACCGCGCTGGGCGAATGGATAATCATCAGCGCATCAAAGTCCTGGCTATCGAGCAAAATCGTGATCGCCTTAATGTAACGATCGCTGCTGGCATCATCGCGCAAATCGAGGGGATTATCGGGAACAACGCTTCCCGGTAACGCGTCCCGCAGGCGCTGTAGCGTCTCTTCACCCAGCGTGGCCAGCTTGCCGTTGCGTAGCCAGAGCTCGTCCAGCGCCAGGGCGGCGGGAGCGGCACCGTTGCTGACAATCATCAGCTTTTCACCGCGCAGGGGGCGCATGTGGCTTAACGTTTCGACGGCGGAAAAAAGCTCGTGCGTATCCTGTACCCGCAGTAAACCGGCGCGCTGGATCGCTGCATCCCATGCGGGATCCATCCCTGAACGGGAATGTAGCAGGCGCTGAGCCGCAGGGCTGCGCCCGCTTTTGATGACCAGTATCGGTTTATTTCGCGATGCGCTACGTGACGCCGACACAAAACGACGGGCGTCGCTCAGGTGTTCAAGGTAGAGCAGGATAGCGCTGGTTTTGCTGTCACGCGCCAGGAAATCCAGCAGCTCATCGACGTCAATGTCCAGGCTGTCGCCCAAAGCGATGAAGTAGGAAAAACCCATCTCACGCTGCTGCGCCCAGTCGAGGATGGTATTGGATACCGCAGCCGACTGCGAAATAAAGGCCAGTTTGCCTTTGCGGATCGGAACCGGGGAAAAACTGGCATTCAGCCCCTGCCAGGGCGCAAGCAGACCGAGGCTGTTTGGACCAAGAATGCGCATCTGGTAGCGGCTGGCGCAGGCCAGCAGTTCGGGCTGCTGTTCAGGAGGCGAGGAAAGAATAATGCAGGTTTTACAGCCTTTCTGACCGAGCGACTCAAGCAGTTCGAGGTTTCGTTTCGCATGCGTACAGAGCACGGCGAGGTCGGGAACGAAAGGCAGGCTCTGCACATCCGGCCACGCCAGTACCCCCTGTACCGCCTTATAAGCGGGCGTAACGGGCATGACCGGGCCGTTAAACCCGCCAGCCAGCAGGTTACGCATCATCAGATACCCTGCGCGGTCCGGTTTCATCGAGGCGCCAATAACGGCAATGGATTTCGGACGGAGTAGCGCTTCTAACCCTCTCTGGCTCATGCAGGCCTCCCGTGAATGCAAGCGACCTGATGATTTTAAACGCTTTCTGTCTCTGTTGCTGTGACGCTACCCTTATGAACGGTTTTTCCCGCAAGATAACGTTCACGGAAGCAGGAGAAGTGGGAGCCCAGCGCGCCGGCCGCCTGGGTATCGCCCGCCAGGTCCAGTAGCGCAATAGCGACTTCAGCGGTGCAATATTGACCGTCGGCATGCGCTTCACGCAAGCGATAGGCCGAAACGCGCGACAGATCGACGGAAATCACCGGCAGCGCATCAAGGTAAGGGCTTTTGCGAAACATCTTTCTCGCTTCGGTCCAGGTGCCGTCGAGCATAATAAACAGCGGCGGCTTACCGGATGGTGGCGCCGTAAGCACCTGACGTTGTTCGCCTGCATATGATGCCGGGAAAACGACCATGGGCTGATAGTCCGGGCTTGCCACCAGGTCGAGCAGAGCCTGAGGTGGCTCAGTGCGCGACCACTGAAACGCTGCGGTGTTGGGCAGAATATCGGCGATCAAACGCCCCGTGTTGCTGGGCTTCATCGGTTCGGTATCGAACATGACCAGACAAAAGCGGCTTTTCGCCTCGCTCGGTGCAAGCGTTTCGCACAGACACACTTTCAGCGGTAAAAGGCAGCGCTGGCAGCGGCGAATACGATTGCCTCGGGCCAGAAAAGGGCGGGTGGCGCGCGCAAGGCGCTCGGCGCGTAATTGAAGTACAGCGTTATCAGTCATGGGCGAAAAGGCAGGAAAAACCCCATTTTCGCAGAGGAGAGAACGGGGCACAAGATATGCCCCGTGAATGTTACAGGGATTCGTTTAACCAGCTGTCGAAAGGCGCTTTCGGTACTGCACCATTGAGCATATCGATCACTTCACCATTTTTGAAAATCATAATGGTTGGAATGCTGCGAATGCGAAAACGGGCGCTGAGTTCACGTTCCGCTTCGGTATTCACTTTGACAAAACGCATTTTCCCGCTGCGCTCTTCAGCCACGTCTTCGAAGATGTGCGCAAAGTTACGGCAGGGGCCGCACCACGGTGCCCAGAAATCGACCACAACAGGCAGATCGTCCTTGAGGAGTTTGTCCAGCGTAGCACCCGTCGCGTTAATGACATCGCCATCAAATAATTCGTGGCCACAACGCCCGCATTTCGCACCGTCATCCACCCGGTCGTCCGGAATGCGGTTTACAGCCTGACAGTTGGCACATACGGTATTCATAACTAACCTCTGATAGAGCCGTGGAACAACGGCAGAACGCCGATAATGTTTCTGATATGTTACATATTATCAGTGAGCTTGTATGAAACGACAATGCGTTTTATTCAATGGGAACAATAGTCACAGGCTTTTGTACGAAATTATGGCTATGAGCTTGCACATCGGGTAATCTGCGCGCTTCGCGCAGCGCTGGTGGAGAAAAGCATGAACGACGAAATGAAAAACAAAAGCGGCAAGGTCAAAGTGATGTATGTCCGCAGTGATGATGACTCTGATAAACGCACCCAAAATCCGCGTACCGGAAAAGGTGGCGGGCGTCCGGCGTCTTCTCGTGCAGACGGTGGCCGTCGCCCCGCCCGCGATGACAGAAATAACCGCGGCGATGACCGCAAACGTGATGACCGTAAGCGTGACGATCGCAAACGCGATGATGTTGTCCGTGACGGTGGATCGCCATGGCGTACCGTTTCTCGCGCGCCCGGTGAAGAGGCGACCGAAAAAGCCGATCACGGCGGTATCAGCGGAAAAAGCTTTATCGATCCGGAAGTGCTGCGTCGTCAGCGTGCGGAAGAGACCCGTGTCTACGGTGAGAACGCCTGTCAGGCCCTGTTCCAGAGCCGCCCGGAGTGTATCGTTCGTGCATGGTTTATTCAGAGCGTGACCCCGCGTTTCAAAGAAGCGCTGCGCTGGATGGCGGCGAACCGCAAAGCCTATCACGTGGTTGACGATGCCGAGCTGACAAAAGCGTCCGGGACTGAACACCACGGCGGCGTCTGCTTCCTGATCAAAAAACGTAACGGCACTACCGTGCAGCAGTGGGTCAGCCAGGCGGATGCCGATGACTGCGTGCTGGCGCTGGAAGATGTGGGTAACCCGCATAACCTGGGCGCTATGATGCGTAGCTGCGCGCACTTTGGCGTGAAAGGCGTTCTGTTGCAGGATGCCGCGCTGCTGGAATCCGGTGCGGCGATTCGTACCGCGGAAGGCGGTGCTGAGCATGTTCAGCCGATCACCGGCGACAGCGTGCTGGAAGCCCTGGAGCAGTTCCGTAAAGCGGGCTACACCATTGTCACCACCTCAAGCCGTGCCGCTACGCCGCTGTTTAAAGCGACGCTGCCGCGCAAAATGGTGCTGGTGTTAGGTCAGGAGCGTGATGGTCTGTCTGATGCGGCACTCTCCAGCGCTGACCTGAGCGTCTCTATCGACGGCACAGGCAACGTTGAAAGCCTGAACGTATCCGTTGCGACCGGCGTGCTGCTGGCGGAATGGTGGCGTCAGAACAAGGCATAAGCCTTTTATGTGCCGGGCCTGACCCGGCACATTCAAACCCTACTCGCTCTCTGCCGATAACACAGGCATCCAGTCAATCGGCTTTTCGCCACGCTTTTCCAGCCACTCATTCGTCAGAACAAAATGATTACTGCCAAAGAAACCGCGATGCGCAGACAGCGGCGACGGGTGCGGTGCCTTCAGCACGTGATGACGCTGACGATCGATAATCGCCCCTTTCTTTTGGGCATGCGAACCCCAGAGTAAAAACACGACGCCTTCACGATGCTCATTGATCAGGCTGATAACCTTATCGGTAAAGGTTTCCCATCCCAGACTGGCGTGGGAGTGTGCCTGACCCGCCCGGACGGTTAATACGGTATTCAGCAACAGCACGCCCTGGCGCGCCCAGCTTTCCAGATAACCGTGATTAGGGCGGGTAAAACCCGGAATCGTTCCTTCCAGCTCTTTATACATATTTAGCAGAGAAGGGGGGATGGCCACGCCCGGACGCACGGAAAATGCCAGTCCGTGAGCCTGCCCGGGGCCGTGGTACGGATCCTGCCCCAGGATAACCACCTTTACATCACTCAGTTCGGTGTAGCGGAAGGCGTTAAACACATCTTTCTGCGGCGGATAAATTGTCTGGCCGGCCTGCCGTTCAGCCGCAACGGTACTGAGGGTGTTAATAAAATAGGGCTGCTGCTTCTCTTCTGCCAGCACGTCATGCCAGGTTAAAGGTGTTGTCATCTCGCTCTCCTGCGAATCTCATTCTGTGTCTAGCTTACCTGCTAAACCCCAATGAGCAAAATTACCCGCGGAAAAGCAGGCTAAGTGTCTCAATTTATGTTGAAAACCAGGCAGGATAAGTTGAATTGGTAAACCTTTAAAATTGATCTAAAACAAAAAATACAGACCACACTCTTTGTGTGGTTGGTGGTTTTGTTGATTTAAATCAATAAATCACCCGGGTCTGAATGTTATATATACACACAACAAACAATGGTTTTACCAATTGGCCGCAAAAGGCCAGCATCAGTTAATGTAGCCTAAGGGAGGCAACACATGATTACAGGTATCCAGATTACTAAAGCTGCAAATGACGATCTGCTGAACTCTTTCTGGCTGCTGGACAGCGAGAAAAACGAAGCGCGCTGTGTAGTAGCGAAAGCAGGTTTTGCGGAAGACGAAATCGTTCCGGTGAGCAAACTGGGCGAAATTGAATACCGTGAAATTCCAATGCAAGTGCAACCAGAAGTACGCGTGGAAGGCGGTCAGCACCTGAACGTTAACGTCCTGCGTCGCGAAACGCTGATGGATGCCGTTGAGCATCCGGAAAAATACCCGCAGCTGACCATCCGTGTGTCTGGCTATGCGGTGCGTTTCAACTCTCTGACCCCGGAACAGCAGCGCGACGTTATCGCGCGTACCTTTACTGAAAGCCTGTAAGGTTTCAGCTTCGGGGGTGGAATAAAAAAGCCGGGAATGTCCCGGCTTTTTTTTACTCTTCCGTTTTTGTCTCTGGCGCAGCAGAGCTTGGCTTACGGCGCTTACCAATATTTTTGGTATCGCGGTGGCGCTGTTTAACGCGCGGCTTCTCTTTTTCTTTCTCTTTTCTCTCAGCACGTTTCGCGAGCGCTTTCTTGGACGGTTTACCCGTCATTTTTTCACTCGGCGCACGTGTGGTCGGACGAAGCCCGTCAATCACGCGAGCTTTCAGCGGCTCCTCAACGTAGCGGCCAATTTTCTGTAGCAGCAGATGGTCGTGCGCTTCTACCAGAGAGATAGCAATACCTTTGCGGCCCGCACGGCCGGTACGACCAATACGGTGCAGGTAAGTATCACCGCTGCGCGGCATATCAAAGTTGATTACGTGGCTCACGTCCGGGATGTCGATCCCACGCGCGGCAACATCGGTGGCAACCAGCACATTCACGCGGCCATCGGTCAGGCGCTTAATCCCTTCGGTTCGCTTAACCTGCGCCATTTCACCTTCGAGATAGCAGTTGTTAATGCCGGCGTTGCGCAGCATTTCTGCCAGCTCATGCACGCGCTCACGTTTGCGTACGAAGACGATGGTACGGGTTGCCTCTTCCTGCTTCAGCAGGTGTTTCAACAACTCAACCTTATGCTCAAGGTTATCTGCGCGGTAGTACCACTGGTGGATCTTCTTACGCTCACGGGTCGATGGCGTAGCGGACACTTCCACCGGATCTTCCAGCAGACGTTCGGCGAAATCTTTAATGGCATCCCCTTCAAGGGTTGCCGAGAACAGCATTGTCTGATTACGCCAGCGCGTTTCACCCGCGATGTGTTCGATATCCTGGGCAAAGCCCATGTCCAGCATGCGGTCAGCTTCATCGAGAATCAGCGTTTCCACCGCGCGGCAGTCGAAGTTCTCTTCTTTTATGTATTGCAGCAGACGGCCTGTCGTCGCGACAACGATATCCTGGTTTTCGCTGAACACTTCGGCGTGGTTCATATACGCTACGCCACCGGTGATGGTCGCGATATCCAGATGGGTGTTCGCCGCCAGCTCACGCGCGTGTTCGGCAACCTGCATCGCCAGTTCACGGGTCGGGGTCAGGATCAAAATGCGCGGCGGGCCTGATTTTTTACGCGGAAAGTCGAGCAAATGCTGCAACACAGGCAGCAAGTAGGCTGCTGTCTTCCCCGTGCCGGTTGGCGCAGAACCGAGCACATCGCGGCCCTCAAGCGCAGGCGGAATGGCCGCGGCCTGAATGGCGGTCGGGCGTGTAAAGCCTTTGCTCTCAAGGGCATTGAGCAGGCTTTCATCGAGTTCAAGTTCGGAAAAAGTCGTTACAGTCATGTTCTACCTCTGTGTGGGGCGCTGATTATAGACGTTACGGCTGTAATCTTCATCTGTTTGTATGGATATCGCTTTTCGACCACTTCGCTTTCCCCTATGCTACTCCAGTTTCACTCAGAAGGTTGCCCTGACATGTCTCAACTCAAAGCGCAGTTGCGCCGCGATGGTTTTACGTTTAAACAGTTTTTTGTGGCGCACGATCGTTGTGCGATGAAAGTCGGTACAGACGGTATTTTACTGGGTGCATGGGCGCCTGTCGCAGGTGTAAAACGCATTCTGGATATTGGTACGGGCAGCGGACTTCAGGCGCTGATGCTGGCGCAGCGAACGGAAGAACACGTCACGATCGACGCCGTTGAGCTTGATCCTCAGGCGTCCCGGCAGGCAAGTGAAAACGCTGCCGACTCTCCGTGGGCAGATCGCATCAGGGTAGAATGCGCCGATGTCCTGACCTGGGCGTCGGAGCAAACCGCGCGTTACGATTTGATTGTCAGCAATCCGCCGTATTTCACGCCAGGCGTGGAATGTGGAACGCCAGAACGCGAGCAGGCACGTTACACCGGCTCGCTCGATCACAAGGCGCTACTGACCAGTGCGGCGGAGCTCATCTCGGAAGAGGGATTTTTCTGCGTGGTCTTGCCTGAAAGCACGGGTAATACCTTCATTGAGATCGCACGGGGGATCGGCTGGAATCTGCGTCTTCGTACCGATATTTCGGATACGGAAGGACGCTTACCGCACCGCGTGTTGCTGGCGCTCTCGCCGAAAGAGGGGGAATGCTTTATCGACAGGTTGGTCATTCGTGGGCCAGACCAGCGTTATTCCGAAGATTACACTGCCCTGACCCAGGCCTTTTATCTGTTTATGTGAACCTGCGGCGTCAACACCGACGGGCCGGACATTTCAAGCGGTTCGGGATAGTCCAGCGTATAATGCAGGCCACGGCTCTCTTTGCGCATCATCGCACAGCGCACAATCAGCTCGGCAACCTGCACAAGGTTGCGCAGCTCCAGCAGATTATTAGAAACGCGGAAGTTGGCGTAATATTCATCAATTTCCTGCTGCAACATCATGATGCGGCGTAACGCGCGTTCCAGACGCTTCGTTGTGCGTACAATCCCGACATAATCCCACATGAAAAGCCGCAGCTCGTGCCAGTTATGCTGGATAACCACCAGTTCGTCCGGGTTTTCTACCCGACTTTCATCCCATGCCGGCAAGTGTGTTGTCGGACGTGCATAGGGCATGCGTTTGGTAATATCTTCCGCAGCCGACCACCCGTACACCAGACACTCCAGCAGCGAGTTTGAGGCCATGCGATTCGCACCATGCAGGCCGGTGTAGCTGACCTCGCCGATCGCATACAAACCATCCACGTCGGTACGACCATGATCGTCAACCATCACCCCGCCACAGGTATAGTGTGCGGCAGGTACAATCGGCACCGGATCGCGGGTTAAATCAATACCCAGACTCAGCAGCTTTTCATAAATCATCGGGAAGTGCTGGCGAATAAAGTCTTCCGGTTTATGGCTAATGTCCAGATACATACAGTCGACGCCAAGCCGCTTCATCTCGTGGTCAATGGCGCGGGCCACGATATCCCGCGGGGCAAGTTCACCTCGGGGGTCGAAGTCCGGCATAAACCGGGAACCGTCCGGACGCTTCAGATACGCGCCTTCGCCGCGCAACGCTTCAGTTAACAGGAAGTTACGTGCCTGCGGGTGGAAAAGGGCGGTAGGATGGAACTGATTAAACTCCATATTCGCCACGCGGCAGCCTGCGCGCCAGGCCATGGCGATACCGTCTCCGGAGGCGATATCCGGGTTTGTCGTGTACTGGTAAACCTTGGAGGCGCCGCCAGTCGCCAGCACAACGGCTTTTGCCTGGCAGGTTTCCACCTTCTCTTTATTCCGATTCCACACCCATGCGCCGACAACACGGCGCGTGCCGGGCAGGCCAATCTTATCGGAAATAATCAGGTCGACGGCATTGCTGCGCTCCAGCACCCGAATATTAGGATGGCTGAGGGCTTTGCTGACCAGCGTGGTTTCAACCGCTTTTCCGGTTGCATCAGCAGCGTGCAGAATACGGCGGTGGCTGTGCCCGCCTTCACGGGTCAGGTGATAGCTCTCTTCACCATTAGGCTGAACATGCGTATCAAACAGCACGCCCTGATCGATAAGCCATTGCACGCAGTGGCGGGCATTGCTGGCGACAAACTCTGCCGCATGCTCATCCACGATCCCGGCGCCGGCAATCAGGGTGTCTTCTACGTGCGAGGCTATACTATCCGTTTCATCAAACACGGCGGCAATACCGCCTTGTGCATAGAAGGTGGAACCTTCGCTCATCGGCCCTTTACTCAGCACGATTACGTTCTGATGTTCCGCCAGGCGCAGTGCGAGGGATAGGCCGGCAGCACCGCTGCCGATGATCAGTACATCACAATGAAGTTCAGGCGTCGTGTTCATGATGTTTGTTTAATTTACTAAACATGGTGTGGGGAGAATAGCATTGTGATGCGAGATATCGCACGTTTTTTTTGTTGTGTGTTGCAATGACTAAACGGAAGGCCAGAAGTTAAATTTGCGCTAAATGGCCGGAAATATTTTGCGAAGCAGATCGTTAGCTTCAGATTTTGTGGTGAAATAAAGCCTGTGTTGCGTTACTCTTCTGACGATAAAGTTGATGATTCTTGTCAGAAAGCGGGTGCGTATCGTGAACAGACTTATAATGAGAGAAAATGAACGGTCTGCGGCGCGATGAACAAAAACAAAGGCGTTACGGAACTTATTGAAGAACAGACACTCTAATTCGGTGCTTGCTCAAAGTGCAATGTTGTTAGAGTGGCGTTTCGATAACGCGTGGAATTTGGTTTGGGGAGACATTACCTCGGATGAGCGAGCAGTTAACGGACCAGGTCCTGGTTGAACGGGTCCAGAAGGGAGATCAGAAAGCTTTTAACCTACTGGTGGTGCGCTACCAGCATAAGGTAGCGAGTCTGGTTTCCCGCTATGTACCGTCAGGCGATGTTCCTGATGTGGTGCAAGAGTCTTTTATTAAGGCCTATCGCGCGCTGGATTCATTCCGGGGGGATAGTGCTTTTTATACCTGGCTGTATCGTATTGCAGTCAATACGGCTAAGAATTATTTGGTTGCTCAGGGCCGTCGTCCGCCTTCAAGTGACGTTGACGCTATCGACGCAGAAAACTTCGAAAGTGGCGGCGCGCTGAAAGAAATTTCGAACCCTGAGAACTTAATGTTGTCAGAAGAACTGAGACAAATCGTTTTTCGCACGATCGAGTCGCTCCCGGAAGATTTACGCATGGCAATTACGTTACGGGAGCTGGATGGCCTAAGCTATGAAGAGATAGCCGCCATCATGGATTGTCCGGTCGGCACGGTTCGTTCACGAATTTTCCGTGCGCGAGAAGCCATTGATAATAAAGTTCAACCGCTTATCAGGCGTTGACGATAGCGGGATACTGGAAAAGGTATTAGGCATGCAGAAAGAAAAACTTTCCGCTTTAATGGATGGTGAAACGCTGGATAATGAGCTGCTCGATGAGTTGTCTCATTCTCCCGAAATGCAACAGACCTGGGAGAGCTATCATCTTATCCGCGACTCTCTGCGCGGTGATACCAGCGAGGTTCTCCATTTCGATATCTCAGCACGCGTTATGGCGGCCATTGAGAACGAACCTGTTCATCAGACCACGCCGCTGATTCCTGAAGCGCAGCCTGCACCTCACCAATGGCAGAAAATGCCGTTCTGGCACAAGGTGCGTCCATGGGCCAGCCAGCTCACCCAAATGGGGGTCGCTGCGTGCGTATCGCTTGCAGTTATCGTTGGGGTCCAGCACTATAATACTCAGTCTGAAGCCAATCAGCAGCCTGAAGCGCCAGTGTTCAATACGCTGCCGATGATGGGTAAAGCCAGCCCGGTTAGCCTGGGCGTACCGGCAGATGCCTCCGCAAGCGGCGGACAGCAACAGCAGGTACAGGAGCAGCGCCGTCGCATTAATGCGATGTTGCAGGATTACGAGTTGCAGCGCCGTCTGCACTCCGAGCAGCTTCAGTTTGAGCAGGCCCAAACCCAGCAGGCTGCTGTGCAGGTGCCAGGAAACCAAACTTTAGGAACGCAATCGCAGTAATGAAGCAACTTTGGTTCGCCATGTCTTTGATGGCGGGTAGCCTGTTCTTCTCTGCTAACGCCTCGGCTGATGTTTCATCCGGGGCGTTGTTGCAGCAAATGAATCTGGCCAGCCAGTCACTCAATTACGAGTTGGCATTTATCAGCATCAATAAGCAGGGTGTCGAATCGTTACGCTATCGCCACGCCCGCCTTGATAACCAGCCGCTCGCCCAGCTTTTACAGATGGATGGCCCGCGTCGGGAAGTGGTCCAGCGTGGGAACGAAATCAGCTATTTCGAGCCTGGCCTTGAGCCGTTTACGCTCAATGGTGACTACATCGTTGACTCCCTGCCGTCGCTCATTTACACCGATTTTAAACGTCTCGCCCCCTACTATGATTTTATCTCGGTGGGGCGAACGCGTATTGCCGACAGGCTGTGCGAAGTGATCCGCGTTGTCGCGCGGGATGGGACACGTTACAGCTATATCGTCTGGATTGACGCAGAGACGAAGCTGCCGATGCGCGTTGATCTGCTCGATCGCGACGGTGAGACGCTGGAGCAGTTCCGCGTGATCTCCTTCGATGTGAACAGTCAGGTTGGCAACAGCATGCAGAATCTGGCCAAAGCCAGCCTGCCTCCTTTGCTTTCCGTGCCTGCCGGCGATTCTGTCAATTTTAACTGGGTACCATCCTGGATCCCGCAAGGGTTCAGCGAAGTTTCCAGCAGCCGTCGCCAGCTCCCAACCATCGAAACACCGGTTGAGTCGCGACTCTATTCCGATGGGCTGTTTAGCTTCTCGGTGAATATCAATCGCGCTACGGCGAACAGTTCCGAACAGATGCTCCGTACCGGTCGCCGGACGGTCAGCACGACGGTGCGCGATAATGCGGAAATTACCATTGTCGGTGAATTACCGCCGCCAACGGCAAAACGTATTTCAGACAGCATTAAATTCAGGGCTGCGCAATGATTAAAGAGTGGGCCACGGTCGTATCCTGGCAGGATGGCGTAGCGCTTGTCAGCTGTGACGTTAAAGCATCATGCAGCAGCTGCGCTTCGCGAGCCGGTTGCGGCAGCCGCGTGTTGAATAAGCTGGGGCCGCAAACGTCGCACACTATTGCTGTGCCGAGCGATCAGCCGCTGGTGGCAGGGCAAAAAGTGGAGCTGGGCATCGCTGAAGGTAGCCTGCTCACTTCCGCCATGCTGGTTTACCTTTCTCCGCTGGCAGGTCTGTTCGTGATGGGCGGGGTTTTCCAGATGCTGTTCGGCACAGATTTGGCCGCCATGTGCGGGGCCGCTTTGGGCGGCGTGGGCGGGTTCTGGCTTGCTAAAGGCGTTTCCCCAAGGCTTGCCGCCCGGGAAGCGTGGCAGCCCGTTATCCTCAGCGTTGCACTGGCACCCGACCAACTTCGTGTTGAGACGCTCTCTTCTGAGGCCCGGTAATCTGCCGGGCTTTATTATTATTTACATCGCAATAAAGAAAACGCCGTCTCTTCGCGCTATACCTGGCTCTAAGTGCATTTCCAGCTGACGAGGATGTAGTGTAGAATGCTGCGTTTTCGCACTGAAAAACGTCAGGCTAAGAACAGCGGCCTCCAGGAATTCGTAAGGCATAATTATTTAACTATATGAAGAACATACGTAACTTTTCGATCATTGCTCACATTGACCACGGTAAGTCGACGCTGTCTGACCGTATTATCCAGATTTGCGGTGGCCTGTCTGATCGTGAAATGGCAGCCCAGGTTCTGGACTCCATGGACCTGGAACGCGAACGCGGTATTACCATCAAAGCGCAGAGCGTGACGCTCGACTATAAAGCTTCCGATGGTGAAACCTATCAGCTGAACTTTATCGACACCCCAGGGCACGTTGACTTCTCTTATGAAGTGTCACGCTCGCTGGCGGCCTGCGAAGGCGCGCTGCTGGTGGTGGATGCCGGGCAGGGCGTAGAGGCCCAGACGCTGGCAAACTGCTACACCGCCATGGAAATGGATCTTGAAGTGGTGCCGGTTCTGAATAAAATCGACCTGCCAGCCGCCGATCCTGAGCGCGTAGCGGAAGAGATTGAAGACATCGTCGGTATTGATGCGACCGATGCAGTGCGCTGCTCGGCGAAAACCGGTGTCGGTGTTCCGGACGTACTGGAACGTCTGGTGCGTGATATTCCGCCGCCGGAAGGCGACCCTGATGCGCCGCTACAGGCGCTGATCATCGACTCCTGGTTTGATAACTACCTCGGCGTTGTCTCGCTGGTGCGTATTAAAAACGGCACCATGCGTAAAGGCGACAAAATCAAGGTCATGAGCACCGGCCAGGTCTACAACGCTGACCGTCTGGGCATCTTCACGCCCAAACAGGTTGACCGTACCGAACTGAAATGCGGCGAAGTGGGTTGGCTGGTCTGTGCAATTAAAGACATCCTCGGCGCGCCAGTAGGCGATACCCTGACCGGCGCACGTAACCCGGCAGATAAAGCGCTGCCAGGCTTCAAAAAGGTGAAACCGCAGGTTTATGCGGGTCTGTTCCCGGTCAGCTCTGACGATTACGAAAACTTCCGCGATGCGCTCGGAAAGCTGAGCCTCAACGATGCCTCCCTGTTCTACGAGCCAGAAAGCTCAACGGCGCTGGGCTTTGGCTTCCGCTGTGGCTTCCTCGGTCTGCTGCACATGGAGATCATTCAGGAACGTCTGGAGCGTGAATACGATCTGGATCTGATCACCACCGCCCCGACGGTTGTCTACGAAGTAGAAACCACCTCGAAAGAGGTGATCTACGTCGACAGCCCGTCCAAGCTCCCACCGCTGAATAATATTCAGGAACTGCGCGAGCCTATCGCAGAGTGTCACATGCTGCTGCCGCAGGAGTTCCTCGGTAACGTGATCACCCTGTGTATTGAGAAGCGTGGCGTGCAGACCAACATGGTTTACCACGGTAACCAGGTGGCGCTGACCTATGAAATTCCGATGGCAGAAGTGGTGCTCGACTTCTTCGACCGTCTGAAGTCTACCTCCCGTGGCTATGCGTCGCTGGACTACAACTTCAAACGCTTCCAGGCCTCGAACATGGTTCGTGTGGACGTGCTGATCAACGGCGAGCGTGTGGATGCGCTGGCGCTGATCACCCACAACGATAACGCACCGTACCGTGGTCGTGAGCTGGTTGAGAAGATGAAAGATCTGATCCCGCGTCAGCAGTTTGACATTGCGATTCAGGCGGCCATTGGTAACCACATCATTGCCCGTTCAACCGTGAAGCAGCTGCGTAAAAACGTTCTGGCTAAGTGCTACGGCGGCGACGTCAGCCGTAAGAAAAAGCTGTTGCAGAAGCAGAAAGAAGGTAAGAAGCGTATGAAGCAGGTCGGTAACGTTGAGCTGCCGCAGGAAGCATTCCTTGCCATCCTTCATGTTGGTAAAGACGGTAACGGTAAATAACCTTAAGGAGTTGGCATGGCGAACATGTTTGCCCTGATCCTGGTCATCGCTACCCTGGTGACAGGTCTGTTGTGGTGCCTCGATAAGTTTATCTTCGCCCCAAAACGCCGTGAACGTCAGGCTGCCGCGCAGGCAGCCACGGGCGATGCGCTGGACGCGAAAACCCTGAAAAAAGTCGGCCCAAAACCGGGCTGGCTGGAAACAGGGGCATCGGTATTCCCGGTGCTGGCGATTGTGCTGGTGGTGCGTTCATTTATCTATGAACCGTTCCAGATCCCGTCAGGATCGATGATGCCAACGCTGCTGATCGGTGATTTCATTCTGGTTGAGAAGTTTGCCTATGGCATCAAAGATCCGATCTATCAGAAAACGCTGATCGAAACGGGTCATCCGAAACGTGGCGACATCGTGGTGTTTAAATATCCGGAAGATCCGCGGCTGGATTATATTAAACGCGCGGTAGGTCTGCCGGGCGATAAAGTGACCTACGATCCGGTGGCAAAAGAGGTGACCATTCAGCCAGGCTGTAGCTCTGGCACCGCATGTGAAAATGCGCTGCCAGTCACTTACTCCAACGTTGAGCCAGCTGATTTTGTGCAGACCTTCGCCCGCCGTAACGGCGGTGAAGCGACCAGCGGATTCTTCCAGGTGCCAAAAGGTGAAACCAAAGAGAATGGCATTCGTCTGGTTGAACGCAAAGAGACGCTGGGCGATGTTACTCACCGCATTCTGACCGTGCCCATCGCACAGGATCAGCTGGCAATGTACTACCAGCAGCCAGGCCAACAACTGGCGACCTGGATTGTGCCGCCGGGACACTACTTCATGATGGGTGACAACCGCGATAACTCTGCGGACAGCCGTTACTGGGGCTTTGTGCCGGAAGCGAATCTGGTCGGTAAAGCAACCGCTATCTGGATGAGTTTTGAGAAGCAGGAAGGCGAGTGGCCGACCGGCGTTCGCCTGAATCGTATTGGCGGAATTCATTAATTTTCGCCAAAAATAACACGTAGCGGCTTTTATTCGCCGCTACGTGAATTATTTCAGCGATAAATCTCTTTGAACTAACGACATCCCCTGTCGTTGTGTATAGAATATTCCCCCGAAGTTTAAGGTTGGCCCTGCAAGGGTGCCACGGCACACGAAACCGCGTTGGTTTTCTCAGGTCGGTTTCGTGTGCTGCATTTTTGACGCATTCATTTATTGGTATCGCATGAACCCCATCGTAATTAATCGGCTTCAACGGAAGCTGGGCTACACTTTTCATCATCAGGAGTTGTTGCAACAGGCATTAACCCATCGCAGTGCCAGCAGCAAACATAATGAGCGTCTCGAGTTTTTAGGCGACTCTATTTTAAGTTTTGTGATTGCAAATGCGCTTTATCATCGTTTTCCGCGTGTGGACGAAGGTGATATGAGCCGCATGCGCGCCACGCTGGTGCGCGGCAATACCCTCGCTGAAATCGCACGCGAGTTTGAGCTGGGTGAATGCCTGCGTCTGGGGCCAGGTGAGCTGAAAAGTGGTGGTTTCCGTCGTGAATCCATCCTTGCCGATACGGTCGAGGCATTGATCGGTGGCGTGTTCCTGGACAGCGATATCCAGACCGTAGAAAAGCTGATCCTTAACTGGTATCAGACCCGCCTGGACGAAATCAGCCCGGGCGATAAACAAAAAGATCCTAAAACGCGTCTGCAAGAATATTTGCAGGGTCGTCATCTGCCGCTGCCATCCTATCTGGTGGTGCAGGTGCGTGGCGAAGCCCACGATCAGGAATTTACCATCCATTGCCAGGTCAGTGGCCTGAGTGAACCGGTGGTCGGCACGGGTTCAAGCCGTCGTAAGGCTGAACAGGCTGCCGCCGAACAGGCGTTAAAAATGCTGGAGCTGGAATGAGCATCGACAAAACCTATTGCGGATTTATTGCCATCGTCGGACGTCCGAACGTTGGCAAATCCACCCTGCTGAATAATCTGCTTGGGCAGAAGATTTCTATCACCTCGCGTAAGGCGCAGACCACGCGTCACCGCATCGTCGGTATCCATACTGAAGGCGCGTATCAGGCGATCTACGTCGATACACCGGGCCTGCACATGGAAGAGAAGCGCGCCATCAACCGTCTGATGAACAAGGCGGCGAGCAGCTCCATTGGCGACGTAGAGCTGGTGATTTTCGTTGTGGAAGGCACCCGCTGGACGCCGGACGACGAAATGGTCCTGAACAAGCTGCGCGACGGCAAAACGCCGGTGATCCTCGCAGTCAATAAAGTGGACAACGTGCAGGAAAAAGCCGATCTGCTGCCGCACCTGCAATGGCTGGGCAGCCAGATGAACTTCCTGGACATCGTCCCGCTGTCTGCGGAAACGGGTCTGAACGTTGATACCATCGCGGGTATCGTGCGCAAGCATCTGCCGGAAGCGACTCATCACTTCCCGGAAGACTACATCACCGATCGCTCTCAGCGTTTTATGGCGTCTGAAATCATCCGTGAGAAGCTGATGCGTTTCCTGGGCGCTGAACTGCCGTACTCTGTGACGGTGGAGATCGAGCGTTTCCAGAGCAACGAGCGTGGCGGCTACGATATTAACGGTCTGATCCTCGTTGAGCGTGAAGGGCAGAAGAAGATGGTGATCGGCAATAAAGGCGCCAAGATCAAAACTATCGGAATCGAAGCCCGTAAAGACATGCAGGACATGTTTGAAGCACCGGTTCACCTGGAACTGTGGGTGAAAGTGAAATCTGGCTGGGCCGATGATGAGCGTGCGCTGCGCAGCCTCGGTTACGGCGAAGATCAGTAACCTAAGACGACGAGCATATGGATGGATGGCAGCGCGCCTTTGTCCTGCATAGTCGTCCCTGGAGCGAAACCAGCCTGATGCTGGACGTCTTCACGGAAGAGTCCGGTCGCGTGCGCCTTGTTGCCAAAGGCGCACGTTCCAGACGTTCTAATCTGAAAGGTGCCTTGCAGCCTTTCACCCCGCTGCTGGTCCGCTTTGGCGGGCGAGGGGAAGTCAAAACCCTGCGCAGTGCTGAAGCCGTCTCCCTGGCGCTTCCTCTTTCTGGTATCACGCTCTACAGCGGTTTGTATGTTAACGAACTCATCTCACGGGTTCTTGAACATGAGACCCGCTTCTCTGAACTTTTCTTTGATTACCTGCACTGTATTCAGGCACTTGCTGGCGCAACCGGCACCCCTGAGCCTGTGCTGCGTCGTTTCGAACTGGCGCTGCTCGGACACCTTGGTTACGGCGTTGATTTTCTGCACTGTGCGGGAAGCGGAGACGAGGTAGAAGACACCATGACCTATCGCTATCGTGAGGAAAAGGGCTTTATTGCCAGTGTCGTCGTCGATAACAGCACCTTTACCGGGCGCCAGCTCAGAGCACTGTATGAACGCGAGTTCCCGGACGCCGACACTCTGCGTGCGGCAAAACGCTTTACCCGAATTGCGCTCAAGCCGTATCTTGGGGGCAAACCTTTAAAAAGCCGCGAATTATTCAGGCAGTTTATGCCGAAACGCTAATGTTTTACCCCTCACCCCAGCCCTCTCCCGGAGGGAGAGGGAGAAGGTAAATGAACAAAAATACCGAGGATTGTCATGGCTGAATTACTGTTAGGCGTCAATATCGATCACATCGCCACGTTACGTAATGCACGCGGTACCGCGTATCCCGATCCGGTTCAGGCGGCGTTTATCGCTGAGCAGGCTGGCGCCGACGGCATTACCGTTCACCTGCGTGAAGATCGTCGCCACATCACCGACCGGGACGTGCGCATCCTGCGTCAGACGCTGGACACCCGCATGAATCTGGAGATGGCGGTCACCGAAGAGATGCTGGCGATTGCCTGCGAGACCAAACCGCATTTCTGCTGCCTGGTGCCGGAAAAGCGTCAGGAAGTGACCACCGAAGGCGGTCTGGATGTGGCCGGGCAGCTCGACAAAATGCGCGATGCCTGCAAACGCCTGGCGGATGCCGGTATCCTGGTTTCTCTGTTTATCGACGCCGATTTCACCCAAATTAAAGCCGCTGCCGACGTGGGTGCGCCGTATATTGAAATTCACACCGGCTGCTATGCCGATGCCGAAAACGATGCAGCGCAGGCGAAAGAGCTGGAGCGAATCGCCAAAGCGGCAACCTACGCCGCGAGCCTGGGACTGAAGGTTAACGCCGGTCACGGCCTGACCTATCACAACGTAAAAGCCATCGCTGCCCTGCCGGAAATGCACGAGCTGAACATCGGCCACGCCATCATTGGCCGCGCGGTGATGAGCGGTCTGAAAGAAGCGGTTTCCGAGATGAAGCGCCTGATGCTGGAAGCGCGTCAGTAATGGCTATTCTGGGCTTAGGCACCGACATCGTTGAAATAGCCCGCATTGAAGCGGTGATCGCCCGGAGCGGCGATCGCCTCGCAAGACGCGTGCTGAGCGATAACGAATGGGCTATCTGGGAGACGCATCAACAGCCGGTGCGCTTTCTGGCAAAGCGTTTCGCGGTAAAAGAGGCGGCGGCGAAAGCGTTCGGCACGGGCATTCGTAACGGCCTGGCGTTTAACCAGTTTGAAGTGTTTAACGATGAGCTGGGTAAGCCACGTCTGCGTTTATGGGGCGAGGCGCTTAAGCTGGCGGAAAAGCTGGGCGTGGCGCACATGCACGTAACGCTTGCCGATGAACGCCACTACGCCTGTGCGACGGTGATTATCGAAAGTTAAATTTTGTCCGCATGGTGCATCAGGACAAACTTATCCCACAGCTGTTCTTCGTTCTCGACGTGTGCCGGATCTTTTAAGATCGTATTGGGAATGGGGCACACCTTCTGGCAGGTCGGCGTCTCATAGTGGCCGATGCATTCGGTGCAGCGGTCGCTGTTAATCTCATAAATGCTGTCGCCCATCGAAATCGCCTCGTTCGGGCATTCGGGTTCGCACATATCGCAGTTGATGCATTTTTTGGTGATTAACAGCGCCATCAGGAAATTCTCAGAAACATCACAAACAGGGCGGGCATTATACGCTCATTCGTTGTTCAGACCAGTTTTTTTACCAGCTCTTCGCTGTGACGAATACGCTCTGGCGCACGCTCCAGATCCTGCTGAACCAGCGCCATAAACAGCAGGTCCGTCAGCATCATCTGCGCACTCGTCGACGAAATCGCCGCACTGCGAGTGGCCTGTTCCTCGGCAATGGTATACAGACAGCGGGTGGCCCGTTGCTGGAGCGCATTCGGGCTGAAGCCAGTAATCGCCAGAATTTTTCCTCCTACGCGCAGGGCTTCGTCGGTAGCCATATTAATTTCACGACGCTCGCCGGAATAGGAGATGGCCAGCAGTAAATCGTCAGGATCCATGGCCTGCACGGTCGCCAGCAGCGCGTGCATATCCTGTTCAACGATGGCGTTATAGCCGATTTTTGTCAGCTTCCAGCCAAAGTTACGCGCAACCAGTCCGGAGGCGCCGATCCCGGTCAACACAATACGCCGCGCGTCGCGAAGCATGGCTACGCTTTCCAGCAGCTTCTCTTCCGTGTTCACATCCAGCGAGGCATGCATTGCCGCCACGTTCTCTTTGATCAGCTTTTCGCCGACCAGACGCATCGGATCGTCGCCGCGGATCTGGTTATGCACCGGCATTGACTGCGGATTAGGGTTGCTTACCAGTGCTTCACTGATCGCCAGTTTTAGCGCCGGAAAGCCTTTATAGCCTATCTTTTGGGCAAATTTCACCACGCTCGACTGGCTCACCCCGGCTTCGCCTGCCAGCTGCTGGGAGCTGAGGTGTCGCGCGCGATCGGGCTGGGAAAGCAAATAATCCGCCAGCTTTTTGTCACTCTGGGCAAACCCTGCGTAGCGCTGGCGAATACGAATTAAACAGTTCATACGGTCTCCTGGCGAAAATGTGATTACCCGCGCAAATACGAATTTTGCTCGCCTGAATGAATTTTATATTCCATTATAGTGCGTTTATTATGAATTAAAAATTCCAGAGGTAAATAACATGAATCTAGGCTCTCTTGTTTCTGAAACGCGTAACCCGCAAACCATGGATCTTGATGCACTGTCCACGCTGGAGCTGGTAAACCGCTTTAATCAACAGGATACCCTCGTCGCGCTGGCAGTCAAAGAGACATTGCCCGAGGTGGCGAAAGCCGTAGACGCCGCTGCCGACGCTCTGAAAGCAGGAGGACGCATTATTTACATGGGGGCGGGTACCAGTGGGCGCCTCGGTGTGCTGGATGCCTCAGAATGTCCGCCGACCTTTGGCGTTCCGCACGGTCTGGTCGTTGGCCTGATTGCCGGTGGCCCCGGCGCGCTGCTGAAAGCGGTGGAAGGGGCAGAAGACAATAAACAGCTTGGGGAAGACGATCTCAGGGCGCTGAACCTGACCGCGCAGGATCTGGTCGTCGGGCTGGCGGCTTCTGGTCGTACGCCGTACGTCATTGGTGGGCTGGAATACGCCAGACAGACGGGATGTACCACGGTGGCCATCTCCTGTAACCCGGGTTCGCCGATTGCACAGGTGGCCGCCATTGCCATCTCTCCGGTCGTCGGGCCGGAAGCGCTCACCGGCTCCACGCGCCTGAAATCGGGAACCGCGCAGAAGCTGGTGCTCAATATGATCTCCACCGGCGCGATGGTGAAATTTGGCAAGGTCTACCAAAACCTGATGGTGGATATGCAGGCCACCAACGTCAAGCTGGTGGACAGAGCCTGCCGCATGGTGATGGAGGCGACAGGGGCAGGTCGGGAAGAGGCGGAAGCGGTACTCAAACAGACCGATTACGACGTTAAACCCGCCATTCTGATGATATTAACCGGGCTGGATGCAGCCGCGGCCAGAGCCAGGCTCGAAGCCCATCACGGGTTTTTACGGGCGGCATTAGAACACCAATAAGAGGCGTGTATGGACAAAACAGCAGCGCTCGCCAGCGACATCCTGCTTGGGATCGGTGGGGAAAAAAATATTCAGCGTCTGGAAAACTGCATGACGCGTGTACGCGTCGAGGTGCACAACGACGAAAAGCTTGATTTAACGCGCCTGAAGCAGCTCCCCGGCGTGAGCGGGTACGTTAAACAGGGGCAACAGCACCAGCTGATTGTCGGTCCGGGCAAAGCGGCGCAGGTGGTTGATGCCATGCGCGCCCTGATGACGGGCGGTGAAACGGCTCCCACCTTTGACGACGCGGAACGCACCAAAGCGCAGGCGAAAGCCAAATACAAAGCCCCCATGAGCGATGCGCTGCGCCAGCTGGCAAACGTCTTTATTCCTCTGATCCCGGCGTTTATCGCGTCGGGGCTGATCACCGGGATTATCAATATCCTCAAGCGTCCGGATATTGTCGGGAATTTTGCCACCCAGTATCCGAACCTGCTGGGTATTCTGGCGATTTTCGGCAGCGCGGTGTTTGCCATCATGAACATTCTGGTGGGGGTGAACACGGCCAAAGTGTTCGGCGGCTCGCTGGCGATGGGCGGCGTAATGGCGGGTATCCTCTCCAGCCCGCAGCTGGCGCAGATTACGCTGTTTGGCGAGGCGCTTCAGCCTGGCCGCGGTGGGGTGATTGCCGTGCTGCTGGTGGTCATTCTGATGTGCTGGATCGAGAAAAAGCTGCGCGCGGTGCTGCCCGGCTCGATTGAACTGATCCTCAACCCGCTGCTGACCACATTGATTACCGGGAGCGTGGCGATTGTGGCGCTGCAACCGTTAGGCGGCGTGATCTCTGAAGCCATCGCTCACGGCGCGTCTCTGGCGATCGATCGCGGCGGGCTGCTGGTGGGGGCCGTGCTGTCCGGGACCTTCCTGCCGTTAGTCCTGACCGGTCTGCATCAGGGGCTGGTGCCGATCCACGTCGAACTGGTACAGGCGCACGGCTATAACGCACTGCTGCCGATCCTGTCGATGGCGGGTGTTGGGCAGGTCGGCGCGGCCATCGCGGTGCTGATGAAAACCCGCAACGCGCGTCTGAAAAAGGTCATAAAAGGGGCGCTGCCGGTCGGGTTACTCGGTATCGGCGAGCCGCTGATTTTCGGCGTGACCTTGCCGCTGGGTAAGCCGTTCCTGGCCGCCTGTCTCGGTGGCGCGGTGGGCGGGGCGTTAATCAGCTACTGGAAAGTGGCGACCGTCATTACCTTCGGGATCTCCGGTTTACCGCTGGCATTAACCATCGTGACCGGAAAAGTCATGCTCTATCTGTTAGGCTATCTGGTAGCGGTGATCGCCGGGTTCCTGTTTACCTGGCTGTTAGGATTCAACGACCCAGAGGAGTAAGGTTTGGCCAGTCACGAGCGTCGCGTTGTCTTTTTTGATCTGGATGGAACGCTGCATCAGCAGGATATGTTCGGCACCTTTATGCGCTACCTGCTGCGGCGCCAGCCCCTTAACGCGTTGCTGGTATTACCCCTGTTACCCGTTATTGGCATCGCGCTGCTGGTGAAAGGCCGAGCAGCGCGCTGGCCGATGAGCCTGCTGCTCTGGGGATGCACGTTTGGTCATAGCGAAGCGCGCCTTAAGCAGCTCGAACAGGATTTTGCGCACTGGTTTCGCGGGCACGTCGCCGCGTTTCCCGTGGTACAGGCGCGCCTGACCAGCTATCTCGACGCCAACGATGCTGATATCTGGCTGATTACCGGCTCCCCGCAGACGCTGGTGGAGAAGGTCTATTTTGATACGCCCTGGCTGCCGCGCGTGAATCTTATTGCGACACAGATCGCGCGCGGCTACGGCGGCTGGGTGCTGACTATGCGCTGCCTCGGACATGAAAAAGTGATACAGCTGGAGAAACGTATCGGTACGCCGCTGCGTCTGTACAGCGGCTACAGCGATAGCAAGCAGGACAACCCGCTGCTCTATTTTTGCCAGCATCGCTGGCGCGTTACTCCCCTCGGTGAACTTCAGCAACTCGAATAGTCTTATCTATAAGGGCTGTGTATAATGCCGCCCGCTTTTCGACTGGAGTATCAACCCTTGTCCAACCCTGAACACAATCATGAATACTGGATGCGTCACGCGCTGGCGCTGGCTCAACGCGCCTGGGACGAGGGCGAAGTGCCCGTGGGCGCGGTGCTGGTTCATAACAACCAGGTGATTGGGGAAGGGTGGAACCGTCCGATTGGCCGTCACGATCCTACCGCGCATGCTGAAATTATGGCGCTGCGTCAGGGCGGACTGGTGCTGCAAAACTATCGTCTGCTTGATACCACCCTGTATGTCACCCTTGAGCCGTGCGTAATGTGCTCCGGGGCGATGGTGCACAGCCGAATCGGTACGCTGGTGTTTGGCGCGCGGGATGAAAAGACGGGCGCTGCTGGTTCACTGATGGACGTACTTGGGCATCCGGGGATGAACCACCAGGTGAAAACTATCGGCGGGGTACTTGCACCAGAATGTTCGGGTCTGTTAAGTGACTTTTTTCGAATGCGTCGGCAGCAGAAAAAGCAACAAAAGGCAGAATTGAAACCGCAGGATGATTAAGCTCGTCCGGTGCGACCACCGGATAGCTTTCAGCCAGCTGTTGCGCCTCGGCCGCCTCTTTTTCTTTCTCCAGCAGATATCCCACCAGGCTTATCTGGTACTTACGAATATTTTCCACGTAGGCATACGCTTCATGCCCGCGCGCATAGCCGTACGTCAGCTTCTGGTACCACTGTTTCTGGCTAAGCAGCGGCAGGCGCTGTTTTACATCTGACCAGCTGTCCGGGTTACCTTTGGTTTTCGCCGTCAGCGCCCGCGCGTCGAGCATGTGCGCATAACCCATGTTATAGGCGGCCAGCGCAAACCAGATACGCTCCCCTTCCGGGACCGTCTCCGGCACTTTCGCCATCATATCCTGTAAATACTGCGCGCCGCCGCTGATGCTCTGTTCCGCATCGGTCCGGTCGCTGATGCCGAGGCTCTGGGCGGTATTTTTGGTCAGCATCATCAACCCGCGCACGCCCGTGGGGGAGGTGGCCTGAGCATCCCAGTGCGATTCCTGGTAGGAAATCGCCGCCAGCAGCTTCCAGTCAATCTCCTGGGCGTACTTCTCAAACAGCGGTTGCAGATCCGGCAGCACGCTGTCCACCGCGCGCAGGAAGGTGCGGGTGTCAACGTAATCAAAATCGTCTCCGTGACCGAGATATTTCTCTTCCAGGCGCGCCAGGGTGCCGTCTTCATTGATGGAATTAAAGAAATCGAGCATAGCCGCAGAGACGGTTTGATCGTCGTCCAGCTGGGTAAACCAGGTCACCGGCTGTTCGTCGGTCACATCCAGCGCCACGGCAATTTCAGGATGAACGCGCTGGAAAAGGCTGATCGCCACCGAATCAGCAATGGTATAGGCCAGCTTTTTATCTTTTACCTGCTCCAGTAATTCGGTCGTGCCGAGTTTAGGATCGACCGTCCAGCTGAGGTTCGGGTATTTTTTCTCTTTCAACGCCCGCAGATCGTCAATCACCACATGGCCTGGCGCAATGGTCAATTGCTGGTCGGTGATGTCGGCCAGTGAGCGCGGGCGCAGGCTACCCACACGATAAACCACCTGCTGCGACACGGAGTAATAGGTCGGGCCCGGCTGATAGTTTTTGCTGCGTTCGCTGTTGTACACCAGACCTGCGGCGAGAATATCGGCACGGTCATGGTCCAAATCATCAAACAGCTGGTTGATGTTCTGCCGCACGGTAACTTTCAGCTTCACGCCCAGATAGTCCGCAAACAGCTGTGCCAGTTCGTAATCAAGACCGATAGTTTTACCGTTGATATCGTCGTAAATAAGCGGGGAGGAGAGGGTACTGACGCGCAACTCCCCCCGCTCCTGAATGGCGGCGATACGGTTTTCGGCCTTGCCGAACCAGGGGATAGACGGCCAGAGGGCCACTGCCAGCAGCAACGTAACAATGCCGATGAGCAGATAATTAATCTTTAATTTTTTCAATTAGTTAATTCTCTGCGACGCCGGTTGCCTCAGTGTGCTGTAGTCATGTTAAGAATAGAGTTTGCCATTGATTGAGCGGCATTTTGCGCAAAGTAGCGCCAGTTGGCAACCAATTAGAGAGACAGGTCACATCTATTGTTAAACATAAAGGATGATTTTATTTCGACGCAAACGGTTTCGTCGGCGCTCAGGATTCTCTATAATGACGCCCGTTTTCCCCCCTTGCGCACACTGTAAGCGCCCCGGCGCTTCGAAGACGAGAGACTTATGATGGAAATTCTGCGTGGTTCGCCTGCACTGTCTGCCTTCCGTATTAACAAACTGCTGGCACGTTTTCAGGCGGCCGACCTTCCGGTAAGCAATATTTACGCTGAGTATGTCCATTTTGCTGACCTGAACGCCCCCCTGAATGCAGAGGAGCGCGTACAGCTGGAACGCCTGCTTAAATATGGCCCAAGCCTGAGCAGCCATACGCCGACCGGCAAATTAATCCTCGCCACGCCACGCCCTGGCACCATCTCCCCCTGGTCTTCCAAAGCCACCGACATCGCTCACAACTGCGGCCTGAGCCAGATTAACCGTCTGGAGCGCGGTGTGGCGTACTATGTGGAAGCGTCAACCCTGAGCGACGCGCAGTGGCAGGTGGTTGCCGCAGAGCTGCACGACCGCATGATGGAGAGCGTGTTTGATTCTCTGGATGATGCGCAGAAACTGTTCTCCCACCATCAGCCTGCGCCGGTACAGAGCGTGGATCTGCTGGGGCAGGGGCGTCAGGCGCTGATCGACGCAAACCTGCGTCTTGGTCTGGCGCTCGCAGAAGATGAAATCGACTACCTTCAGGATGCATTCGTTAAGCTGAATCGCAACCCGAACGACATCGAACTGTATATGTTCGCGCAGGCCAACTCCGAGCACTGCCGCCACAAGATTTTCAACGCCGACTGGATTATCGACGGCGAACAGCAGCCGAAGTCGCTGTTCAAAATGATCAAAAACACCATGGAGCAAACCCCTGACCACGTGCTGTCTGCCTATAAAGACAACGCCGCGGTGATGGAAGGTTCCGAGGTGGGCCGCTTCTTCGCCGACCGCGAAGCAGGGCGCTATGACTTCCATCAGGAGCCTGCGCATATCCTGATGAAAGTGGAAACCCACAACCACCCGACGGCGATTTCTCCGTGGCCGGGTGCAGCGACCGGCTCCGGCGGTGAGATCCGTGACGAAGGTGCGACCGGTCGCGGCGCGAAACCCAAAGCGGGTCTGGTCGGTTTCTCCGTTTCCAACCTGCGTATCCCGGGTTTTGAACAGCCGTGGGAAGAAGATTTCGGCAAGCCAGAGCGCATTGTCACCGCGCTGGATATCATGACCGAAGGCCCGCTGGGCGGCGCGGCGTTCAACAACGAATTTGGTCGTCCGGCGCTGAACGGTTACTTCCGTACCTACGAAGAGAAAGTGGACAGCCACAACGGCGAAGAGCTGCGCGGCTACCACAAACCGATCATGCTGGCGGGCGGGATTGGCAACATTCGCGCCGATCACGTGCAGAAAGGCGAGATCGTCGTCGGCGCGAAGCTGATCGTGCTCGGCGGCCCGGCAATGAACATCGGTCTGGGCGGCGGGGCAGCCTCGTCTATGGCTTCCGGCCAGTCTGATGCGGATCTCGACTTCGCGTCCGTGCAGCGCGACAACCCGGAAATGGAGCGCCGTTGTCAGGAAGTGATCGACCGCTGCTGGCAGCTCGGCGACGCCAACCCGATTCTGTTCATCCACGACGTGGGCGCGGGCGGACTCTCTAACGCTATGCCTGAGCTGGTGAGCGACGGCGGTCGCGGCGGACGCTTCAACCTGCGCGATATCCTGAGCGATGAGCCGGGCATGAGCCCGCTGGAAATCTGGTGTAACGAATCCCAGGAGCGCTACGTGCTGGCGGTTGCCGCCGATCAGCTGCCGCTGTTTGACGAGCTGTGCCGCCGCGAGCGCGCGCCGTATGCGGTCATCGGTGAAGCGACCGAAGAGCAGCACCTTTCCTTAAGCGACACCCACTTTGACAACCAGCCGATCGATCTGCCGCTGGACGTGCTGCTCGGCAAAACGCCGAAGATGACCCGCGACGTGCAGACTCGCAAAGCGGCGGGCAAAGCGCTGGATCGCCAGGGCATCACCGTGGCAGAAGCGGTTAACCGCGTGCTGCACCTGCCTGCCGTGGCAGAGAAAACCTTCCTGGTGACCATCGGCGACCGTACCGTGACCGGTATGGTGTCGCGCGATCAGATGGTCGGCCCGTGGCAGATCCCGGTCGCTAACTGCGCCGTGACCACCGCGAGCCTCGACAGCTACTACGGCGAAGCGATGGCGCTGGGCGAACGCACGCCAGTGGCGCTGCTGGACTTCGCCGCTTCTGCCCGTCTGGCGGTCGGTGAAGCGCTGACCAACATCGCCGCGACGCAGATTGGCGATATCAAACGCATCAAACTTTCCGCGAACTGGATGGCCGCTGCCGGTCACCCGGGCGAAGATGCCGGCCTGTACGAAGCGGTGAAAGCGGTGGGTGAAGAGCTGTGTCCTGCGCTCGGCCTGACCATTCCGGTGGGTAAAGACTCCATGTCGATGAAAACCCGCTGGCAGGAAGGTAACGAGCAGCGCGAGATGACCTCTCCGCTGTCGCTGGTGATCACCGCGTTTGCGCGCGTGGAAGACGTGCGTCATACCGTTACGCCGCAGCTTTCCACTGAAGATAACGCCCTGCTGTTGATTGACCTCGGCAAAGGCCATAACGCACTGGGCGCCACCGCGCTGGCGCAGGTTTACCGCCAGCTCGGCGATAAGCCAGCCGACGTGCGCGACGTCGCCCAGCTGAAAGGCTTCTACGACGCAATTCAGGCGCTGGTGGCGCAGCGTAAGCTGCTGGCCTACCACGACCGTTCCGATGGTGGCCTGCTGGTGACGCTGGCAGAGATGGCCTTCACCGGTCACTGCGGCGTTGAAGCAAACATTGCCACGCTTGGCGAAGACCGCCTGGCGGCGCTGTTTAACGAAGAGCTTGGCGCGGTCATTCAGGTACGCGCCGCAGATCGCGACGCGGTGGAAGCGATTCTGGCGCAGCACGGTCTGGCAGACTGCGTACACTATCTCGGTAAAGCGGTGCAGGGCGACCGCTTCGTGATTGAAGCCGACGGCCACGCGGTGTTCAGCGAAAGCCGCACCACGCTGCGTATGTGGTGGGCGGAAACCACCTGGCAGATGCAGCGCCTGCGTGACAATCCGGAATGCGCCGATCAGGAACACAACGCGAAGGCGAACGACAACGATCCTGGCCTGAACGTGAAGCTCAGCTTCGACATTAACGAAGACATTGCCGCGCCGTACATTGCGACCGGTGCGCGTCCGAAAGTAGCCGTGCTGCGCGAGCAGGGTGTTAACTCCCACGTTGAGATGGCGGCGGCCTTCCACCGGGCGGGCTTTGACGCCATCGACGTCCACATGAGCGACCTGCTGGCCGGGCGTACCGGGCTCGATGATTTCCAGGCGCTGGTCGCCTGCGGGGGGTTCTCCTACGGTGACGTGCTGGGCGCGGGCGAAGGCTGGGCGAAGTCTATTCTGTTCAACAGCCGCGTGCGTGACGAGTTCGAAACCTTCTTCCACCGTCCGCAGACGCTGGCGCTGGGCGTGTGTAACGGCTGTCAGATGATGTCTAACCTGCGCGAGCTGATCCCGGGCAGCGAAGCCTGGCCGCGCTTTGTGCGTAACCAGTCTGACCGCTTCGAAGCGCGCTTCAGCCTGGTAGAAGTGACCCAAAGCCCGTCTCTGCTGTTGCAGGGAATGGTCGGTTCACAGATGCCAATCGCGGTTTCGCACGGTGAAGGTCAGGTTGAAGTGCGTGATGCGGCGCACCTGGCTCAGCTTGAAAGCAAAGGACTGGTAGCGCTGCGCTTTGTTGATAACTTCGGCAAGGTCACCGAAACCTATCCGGCTAACCCGAACGGTTCGGCAAATGGCATTACCGCCGTCACCAGCGAAAGCGGTCGGGTGACGATCATGATGCCGCACCCGGAACGTGTCTTCCGTACCGTTAGCAACTCCTGGCACCCGGAAAACTGGGGCGAGGACAGCCCGTGGATGCGCATTTTCCGCAACGCGCGTAAACAACTGGGTTAAGTTTCAACGCCATGACTGTAGGCCCGGTAAGCGCGAGCGCCACCGGGCTTTTTTGTACCTGTCGCAAAATCGCGACAATCCTCTGGGTTAAGTGTCTCCAATAAGAGACACTTAACTTATTGATTTATATATGTCAGGACGGGTTCCCGTTAAGGTGTTGCTTAATAGCGACACTTAGCCTGGAAATCATTCACCTGACAATCAATGCATTTTAGTAATAAAACGATTATTAATCATAAGGATAGTATCAATTTTTGCAATCTGGCACGCGCGTTGCATAATAGTGACCAGTGGCTCATTCACCTTCTTATGTCAGCCCCTTCGGGACGTGCTACATAAACTTCGAATGACGCACAAAAAGGTGCCTGCCGTCCAACTACTGATTATTGCAATGCTTTATCAGGCCAGGGCGAAACGTCGAGTTAGGCACCGCCTTATTCCATGACAAAGCCGGGTTTTTACCCGGCTTTGTTGTATCTGAAGGGCAGACTCAGTTACGCTCTCCTCAAACCCGGATGATGAGAGTAATGTGTTGAAACGCTGGCCCGCTTTCCCTCGCTCCCTGCGACAGCTCGTTATGATGGCCTTCCTGCTGATCCTGCTACCTTTGCTGGTTCTGGCGTGGCAGGCATGGCAAAGCCTGAATGCGTTAAGTGCCCAGGCGGCCCTGACTAACCGCACCACGCTTATTGATGCCCGCCGTAGCGAGGCAATGACCAACGCCGCGCTGGAGATGGAGCGTAGCTATCGCCAGTACTGCGTGCTGGACGACCGCACGCTGGCGAGGGTTTATCAGAACCAGCGTAAACGCTACAGCGAAATGCTGGATGCCCATGCCGGGGTCTTGCCGGATGACAAACTCTATCAGGCGCTGCGTCAGGATCTGAACGATCTGGCGCAGCTCCAGTGCAAAAACAGCGGTCCTGATGCCGCCGCCGCCGCCCGACTTGAAGCCTTCGCGAACGCCAATACGGAGATGGTGCAGTCCACCCGTACGGTTATCTTTTCCCGTGGCCAGCAACTCCAGCAGGAGATTGCCGAGCGCGGCCAGTTCTTCGGCTGGCAGGCGCTGGTGCTGTTCCTCGTCAGCCTTGGGCTGGTACTGCTCTTTACCCGCATGATCATCGGCCCCGTAAAGGGGATCCAGCGGATGATTAACCGCCTGGGGGAGGGCAAATCTCTCGGGGATACGGTTGTTTTTAAAGGCCCGCGCGAGCTGCGCTCGGTCGGTCAGCGTATCATCTGGCTTTCTGAACGCCTGGCGTGGCTGGAATCGCAGCGTCATCAGTTCCTGCGCCATATCTCACACGAACTCAAAACACCGCTGGCCAGTATGCGTGAAGGCACGGAGCTGCTGGCAGACGAAGTAGCGGGGCCGTTAACCCCTGAGCAAAAAGAGATCGTGGCGATTCTGGATGCCAGTAGCCGCAATTTACAAAAACTTATTGAACAACTGCTGGACTATAACCGCAAGCTGGCGGATGGTGCTGTGGTGCTTGAAAGCGTTGAGATTGAACCGCTGGTGGACATGGTGATCTCCGCCCATAGCCTGCCAGCAAGAGCTAAAATGATGCATACCCAGGTGGATCTCAATGCACCTTCCTGCCTGGCAGAGCCGATGTTGTTAATGAGCGTACTGGATAATCTTTATTCCAATGCGGTGCACTATGGTACTGAATCCGGTACCATTTATATCAGAAGCAATAACAACGGTTCGCGGGTATTTATTGACGTAGCGAATACGGGAAGCCCGATTCCGGATGATGAAAAAACGATGATCTTTGAGCCCTTCTTCCAGGGGAGTCATCAGCGAAAAGGTGCGGTAAAAGGAAGTGGTCTGGGGCTGAGTATTGCCCGCGACTGCATACGACGCATGCAGGGTGAGCTTAACATCGTGAGTGATGAACGCGCCGATGTCTGTTTTCGTATCGAACTGCCTCTTGAGCCGGAAAAATCAATGAAATGAATAATAACCTGGTGAGTATGTCACACGTCTTTTACCGCGCACTGCGCGCGGTGTTTTCCAGTAAAAATGTGCGCCTGAGCCTGCCCTGCTTACTGCTGGCCGGCTGTGTAACCCATGCGCCGAAAAGTGCAATTAGCCACAAACAGGAAGATAAATGGCCGCAAAAACAGCTGGCCGATTTCCTTTCAACACGTTGCGATGATATCTGGAACCTGTCGGGGCGTGATGTTGAATCCAATCCGCTGTTCTGGCTGCGCGGAATAGACTGCGCCCAGCGGCTGGCGCCCGCCGAGGCCCGTGCCCAGGCGGCGATTCTGGTGGACGATACCTGGCAGGACGCGTTTAAACGTGGGATCGTGATGGCGGATGCCAGAATCACGCCTGTCGAACGCCGCGCCAACGTGACGCGGCTGGATACTTACGTGATCAATATTCCCCCGCAGGTGCGCCCGGTCTATCAGCTCTGGCGGGATGGACAAACCCTGCAATTACAACTGTCTGAAGAGCGTTTCCGCTACAGCAAATTGCAGCAGTCGAGCGACAGCGAGCTTGATGCGCTTCGCCAGCAGCAGGAGTCGCTGCGCGAGCAGCTGGAAACCACCACCCGCAAGCTCGAAAATCTGACCGATATCGAAAGACAGCTCTCGACGCGTAAGCCGGCAGGCAGCTATCTGCCCGATGGGTCGAAAGGCAACTCTGCCACGACGCCAGACAGTGAGACGCCGAAACAAGAGGATGTGAAGCCATGACAAGCCGTAAACCTGCCCATCTGTTACTGGTGGATGACGATCCCGGGCTGTTAAAGCTGCTGGGAATGCGTCTGGTCAGCGAAGGCTACAGCGTGGTCACCGCTGAAAGCGGGCAGGAGGGGCTGAAAGTGCTCAGCCGCGAGAAAATCGATCTGGTGATTAGTGATTTGCGCATGGATGAAATGGATGGCCTGCAACTGTTCACGGAGATCCAGAAGCAGCAGCCCGGGATGCCGGTGATTATCCTCACCGCTCACGGATCTATTCCTGATGCGGTGGCCGCGACGCAGCAGGGGGTATTCAGCTTCCTCACCAAACCAGTGGATAAAGACGCCCTCTATAAAGCAATCGACAGCGCCCTTGAGCATGCGGCGCCATCCGGCGACGACGCCTGGCGTGAATCCATCGTGACGCGTAGCCCTGTGATGCTGCGCCTGCTGGAACAGGCGCGGATGGTGGCGCAATCCGACGTTAGCGTGCTGATCAACGGCCAGAGCGGGACCGGGAAAGAGATCCTGGCCCAGGCGATCCACAACGCCAGCCCGCGCAGTAAAAATGCCTTTATTGCCATCAACTGTGGCGCGCTGCCGGAACAGCTGCTTGAGTCTGAGCTCTTCGGCCATGCCCGCGGCGCCTTTACCGGCGCGGTGAGCAGCCGTGAAGGGCTGTTCCAGGCGGCTGAGGGGGGCACGCTGTTTCTTGATGAAATTGGCGATATGCCCGCGCCGTTGCAGGTCAAACTGCTGCGCGTGTTGCAGGAGCGAAAAGTGCGTCCGCTTGGCAGCAACCGCGATATCGATATCAACGTGCGTATTATTTCCGCTACCCATCGCGATTTACCCAAGGTGATGGCGCGCAACGAGTTCCGTGAAGATCTTTACTATCGACTGAATGTCGTCAACCTGAAAATCCCGGCGCTGGCCGAGCGTGCGGAAGATATCCCGCTGCTGGCAAATCACCTTTTGCGCCAGGCCGCTGACCGCCACAAACCATTCGTGCGCGCGTTCTCCACCGATGCGATGAAACGCCTGATGACCGCAAGCTGGCCGGGCAACGTACGCCAGCTGGTGAACGTGATTGAGCAGTGCGTGGCGCTGACGTCATCGCCGGTGATCAGCGATGCGCTGGTGGAGCAGGCGCTCGAGGGGGAAAACACGGCCTTACCGACGTTTGCGGAAGCGCGAAACCAGTTCGAGCTGAACTATCTGCGTAAGCTGCTGCAAATCACCAAAGGCAACGTGACCCACGCGGCGCGCATGGCCGGGCGTAACCGTACCGAGTTTTATAAATTGCTCTCACGCCACGAGCTGGAAGCGAACGATTTTAAAGAGTAATACCGCAAAATTCGCCTGAATATGATACTGTGAGCAACCGATTACGAGGCTGCTTACTGGCAAGAGTTTAAGGACCCACCATGAAAAAGATTGATGCGATTATTAAACCTTTCAAACTGGATGATGTACGTGAAGCGCTGGCAGAAGTAGGCATCACCGGGATGACCGTAACTGAAGTGAAAGGTTTTGGTCGTCAGAAGGGCCACACCGAGCTATACCGTGGCGCAGAGTACATGGTGGACTTTCTGCCGAAAGTGAAAATCGAGATCGTGGTGAGCGATGATATCGTCGATACCTGTGTGGATACCATCATCCGCACGGCGCAGACCGGTAAAATTGGCGACGGGAAAATCTTCGTCTTTGACGTGGCGCGCGTGATCCGTATCCGTACCGGCGAAGAAGACGACGCGGCGATTTAACATTCTTGCCGGGTGGCGCTGCGCGTACCCGGCCTAAAAAACCCTTCGTAGGCCCGTGCAAGCGCAGCGCCGCCGGGCGATTACAGCACTTTATGCGGGCCGAAACATTCGTAATGAATGTTGTCTTTATTCACGCCCAGGTCTACCAGCTGCTTCGCGGCATACTGCATAAACGCTACTGGCCCACAAACGTAGAACTGCATCCCCGGTGCGCTGAACGCCCCTTCATGCTGCCCTAAATTCATCAGGCCTTCGCTGTCGAAACGAGCCGCTGCGCGGTCTGCCTCCGTCGGCAGGCGATACCAGGTATGCGCGGTGAAACGCGGCAGGGTCGCTCCGAGCGCTTTGACTTCATCCGCAAAGGCGTGCACATCACCGTTCTCCGCCGCGTGGAACCAGTTAACCTGCGCGCTGTGGTTTGCTTTCGCCAGCGTATCCAGCATCGCCAGCATAGGCGTCTGACCCACGCCTGCGGAGATCAGCGTCACCGGGGTATTCGTATCAACGGCCATAAAGAAATCGCCCGCCGGTGCCGCCAGATGGACCACGTCGCCCACGCTGGCTTCGTTATGCAGCCAGTTGGATACCTGACCGCCTTCCTCACGTTTAACCGCAATGCGATAGCCTTTGCCGTCTGGCTTGCGGGTCAGGGAGTACTGGCGAATCTCCTGGTGCGGGAAGCCTTCAGGCTTCAGCCAGACGCCCAGATACTGGCCCGGCTGGTAATCGGCAACCGGCTGACCGTCCACTGGCTCAAACTCAAAGCTGGTGATCAGTGCGCTGCGCGGGGTTTTCTCAACGATGCGGAAGGCGCGCGTGCCTTCCCAGCCGCCATTCTTGCTGGCGTTTTCGCTGTAGATCTGCGCTTCACGGTTGATGAATACGTTTGCCAGTACGCCATAGGCCTTACCCCAGGCATCCAGTACTTCCTGGCCCGGGCTGAACATTTCGTCCAGGGTTGCCAGCAGATGACTGCCGACGATGTTGTACTGCTCAGGTTTGATCTGGAAGCTGGTGTGCTTCTGGGCGATTTTTTCCACCGCAGGCAGCAGAGCCGCCAGGTTTTCGATGTTGCTGGCATAGGCGGCAATAGCGTTAAACAGCGCTTCGCGCTGATCGCCGTTACGCTGGTTGCTCATGTTGAAAATCTCTTTGAGCTCCGGGTTATGCGCGAACATGCGATCGTAGAAATGGGCGGTCAGTTTAGGACCCGTTTCAACCAGCAGGGGGATTGTGGCTTTCACGGTAGCGATGGTTTGGGCGTCGAGCATAGCAGCTTCCTTCTGATGTTACTTTAATGATGTATTTTATATGCATCTTATAAAAATACCCCTGCAATGTAAATGGTTCTTTGCATCGTGAAAAATATGCATCACAAAGCTGAAAAGAAATCCGTTGAAAATGGCGAGAGCTTTATTGCTCAAACCCTTGCGTGGCGTGGAGGTAAACGTTTGCGTAAAATCGTTTGTCAAGACCTGTTATCGCAGAACTATTCAGTTATACTGTTGCCCGTCGTCCAACAGGACTGCCTTTTCAGGCCAAAAATTTACTTGTTAGCTGAGTCAGGAGATGCGGATGTTAAAGCGTGAAATGAACATTGCCGATTATGATGCCGAACTGTGGCAGGCTATGGAGCAGGAAAAAGTACGTCAGGAAGAGCACATCGAACTGATCGCCTCCGAAAACTACACCAGCCCGCGCGTAATGCAGGCGCAGGGTTCTCAGCTGACCAACAAATATGCTGAAGGTTATCCGGGCAAGCGCTACTACGGCGGTTGCGAATACGTTGATATCGTTGAGCAGCTGGCGATTGACCGTGCGAAAGAACTCTTTGGCGCTGACTACGCGAACGTCCAGCCGCACTCTGGCTCTCAGGCTAACTTCGCTGTTTACACCGCGCTGTTGCAGCCGGGCGATACCGTTCTGGGTATGAACCTGGCGCAGGGCGGCCACCTGACTCACGGCTCCCCGGTTAACTTCTCTGGCAAACTGTACAACATCATCCCTTACGGTATTGATGAGTCCGGTAAAATTGACTACGAAGACATGGCGAAGCAGGCCAAAGAGCACAAGCCGAAGATGATCATCGGTGGCTTCTCTGCTTACTCCGGCATCGTTGACTGGGCAAAAATGCGTGAAATCGCTGACAGCATCGGTGCGTACCTGTTCGTCGACATGGCGCATGTTGCCGGTCTGATTGCGGCAGGCGTTTACCCGAACCCGGTTCCACATGCGCACGTTGTGACCACCACCACCCACAAAACCCTGGCGGGTCCACGCGGTGGCCTGATCCTGGCGAAAGGCGGTGACGAAGAGCTGTACAAAAAGCTGAACTCCGCCGTGTTCCCAAGCGCCCAGGGCGGCCCGCTGATGCACGTTATCGCCGCGAAAGCCGTCGCGCTGAAAGAAGCGATGGAGCCAGAGTTCAAGGTTTATCAGCAGCAGGTTGCTAAAAACGCCAAAGCGATGGTGGAAGTGTTCCTGAACCGTGGCTACAAAGTGGTCTCTGGCGGGACTGAAAACCACCTGTTCCTGCTGGACCTGGTTGATAAGAACCTGACCGGTAAAGAAGCTGACGCAGCCCTCGGCCGCGCCAACATCACCGTCAACAAAAACAGCGTGCCAAACGATCCGAAGAGCCCGTTCGTGACGTCCGGTATCCGTATCGGTTCTCCGGCCGTAACTCGCCGTGGCTTTAAAGAAGCGGAAGTGAAAGAGCTGGCGGGCTGGATGTGTGACGTTCTGGACAACATCAATGACGACGCGGTTATCGAGCGCGTTAAAGGTAAAGTTCTGGACATCTGCGCACGCTTCCCAGTGTACGCATAATTCTCTGCGTCGCAGAACTGAAAAAGGCCGCTCATGCGGCCTTTTTTTATGGGCTAACGTCGGTCGAGGGAGATGGCCCCCGGCCCGGTAATCGCCAGCAAAATAAAGCCGCCAGCGATACTCACATTTTTGTAGAAGTTAATCATATTTGGCAGAACCGCATCGCCCGTCATATCCCAGTAGTGGTGACCAATCACCGCCGTTCCCAGCGTATAGAAGACAAAGATCACCGCGAGGGGGCGGGTGAAAAAGCCCAGCACGATCAGAATCGCGGCGGGGACTTCCATCACCACCGCAACAATGGCGGCCAGCATGGGCATGGGGGCGCCGAGCGACGTCATATACTGAACGGTGCCGCTAAACCCCGTCAGCTTGGGATAACCGAAAATAATAAACAGGACCACAATAGCAATGCGGGCAATTAAAAGCAGGAAAGAACGAGAGGAGCCGAAATCGAAATAACGTAAGTTGTTCATGGCAAACGACCTCTTCAGGCGATGTTCTTTAAACGTAATACAATTTTGCCGCTCTCGCCATACGCCGACCGGCTGTCCATGATGTTAATTTATCGTTAATTTATAGCGCGCTAACGACTTGCTAAAGTCAGGGATTAACGCCAGACTATCGCCTCCATTTCGGGAGGGATTCATGGTCTTGCATTCCACGCGCTGGCTGGCGCTCAGCTATTTCACCTATTTCTTTAGTTACGGTATTTTTTTGCCTTTCTGGAGCGTCTGGCTCAAGGGAATTGGTCTGACGCCTGAGACCATTGGCATCCTGCTGGGCGCGGGGCTGGTGGCACGTTTCCTGGGTAGCCTGCTGATTGCGCCCCGCGTCAGCGATCCCTCCTTACTGATTAAAGCGGTGCGAATTCTGGCCCTGCTGACGCTGGTCTTTGCGGCCTGTTTCTGGGTCAGCCATCAGTTTGCCTGGCTGATGGTGGTAATGGTTGGCTTTAATCTGTTCTTCTCCCCGCTGGTGCCGCTGACGGATGCCCTGGCGAACACCTGGCAAAAGCAGATCACCATGGACTATGGCCGCGTGCGCCTGTGGGGATCGATTGCCTTCGTGATCGGCTCTGCGCTGGTCGGGAAACTGGTCAGCCTCTATGACTATCGTGCCATTCTGGCGCTGTTAACGCTCGGCATCGCCTCGATGCTGCTCGGTATGTTGCTGCGTCCGTCGGTGATGCCGCAGGGCGAAAGCCGCCATCAGGAGAGCGCCGGCTGGCCCGCCTGGCGCTCGCTGGTGGCGCAAAGCTGGCGTTTCCTGGCCTGCGTCTGTCTGCTCCAGGGGGCACATGCGGCCTATTACGGCTTCAGCGCCATCTACTGGCAGGGGGCGGGCTACTCGGCTTCTGCGGTAGGCTACCTGTGGTCGCTCGGCGTGGTGGCGGAGGTCATTATCTTCGCGCTGAGCCAAAAACTTTTCCGTCGTTTCGGGGCGCGTGACCTGCTGCTGCTTTCCGCCGTTTGCGGCGTGGTGCGCTGGGGCATCATGGGCTGGACGACTGAGCTGCCGTGGCTGATTGTGGCGCAAATTCTACACTGCGGAACCTTCACCGTGTGCCATCTGGCGGCGATGCGCTACATCGCGGCGCGAGAGGGTGGGGACGTTATTCGTCTTCAGGCGGTCTATTCAGCGGTGGCGATGGGCGGCAGTATTGCGGTGATGACCGTATTTGCCGGTTTCCTCTATCAGCACCTGGGGCACGGTGTGTTCTGGGTGATGGCGCTGGTCGCTTTACCTGCCATCGTCATCCGCCCTAAAGTCGCTGCTCGCACGTAACTATGATTCGAGCATAACGCGAATATGTTCCTGCTGCTGCGTGTTCAGGGTCTCAACGGCATGAATGAGCGGCGGCGAGAACAGCGGCAAGGCGGTTGGATAAGGCGTAATGACCAGCGCCGCCTCGCGGGGGGCGCCCTCCTTCTTAAACGCCTCCAGGCTAAGATAACGAATATTGAGCGGCAGCAGCGTCAGCTCGCGAAGCTGCTGCTCAATTAACGCTTCGCAGGCTTTATCTTCCCCCGTTAACAGGACCACCTGTTTTTCATGCAGGTCGGTCTCCTGCATCAGCCAGGCACCAAAAATCACCGCCACCAGAGCCATCTCTTCACCGGAGAATCGCAGACCAAATTCGGCTTCCAGCTCAAACAGCGCCTCTTTAGTGGTGCGCAGCAGCCGGGGGTATAAACGGTGGATCTCTTCCGGCAGACTGTTGTCGATGCCGATGTCAAATAAGGAGCGGTCCAGCGCCTGAGCCAGATGAATATAAAGCTGATCGGTCAGCCCCTGCTCATCGCTGAAGTTCATCCCGGTTTGCGCCCGGAAGCGGGCAATCATACGCACGATGGCGCGACGCAGGCGCTGATCCTGCTGGTGTTTATCCATCACCGGGTCGGGTGTGCGAAGCATCATAAATAGCAGCGCCAGGAACAGCTGTTCATCGCTGTGCGTTCCCTGCGGGACGCGCCGTTTCCAGTGGCGGACAATTTCCTGCGCCGTAAAGTATTCCCCTCGGGACTGCGTCCAGCTGCGCTGAACGGGCGAAAACTCTGGCGTATTGCCCAGATGATGCTGAATCAGACAATATTGCAGATAAAGCTGTAAAAACTGTACGTCGCGGGACTCAAACTGGCGCTGAAGCTTGCGCGCGCAAAAGTTGATAAGCGCCCGAAGGTTCGCATCGTCATAAAGCGGGCGGGCAATGCCGTGCTGTTTAAGCGCGGTTTTTAAGGCAGGGGTAAACTGTTGGGCGACAAAATGTGGACAGAGCCGAAGTGCCCTGCGCAGCCAGTGCAGCAGGCACAAACGTTGATTAAGGGCGGAACCCTCAATTCGGTAGCAGCCATCATGGTGCGTGACGATATCAAGCCGATGATAGCGCTGGATTTCATCGCGCGTCTCGGCTATATCTTGCCGTGCCATGACGTCGTCCACGCCGTTGGCAGCGATTATGCTCTGTGCGGTGATGGCAGCATCGGGCAGGTAAAGCATCAAAAGCACCTGGCAGCGGCGCTGCGAACTGGAAAGCACAGATGGAATTTCAAGCGTCGTCATCATCTGTCGGGTATCCAGTGTGAATGTTTGATAAGAATAGCTAAAGGATGGGCGCTGAAAAGCGCACCGGCAGGCCTTTCACTCAGGATTGCTGGCGAACATCACAGAATTTTTGACGTGAGGAACAGATGCAAATAGTTAAACAAAGCGCGGTAGCGTTATTTTTGGCGGTTTTCACTTGTGCCGCCGGCGCACATCCTCACAGTTTTATCAGCCTGAAAACCGAACTGGTGACGGACGGCACGCTGCTCAGCGGCCTGAAAATGCGCTGGACGATGGATGAAATCACCTCCGCCGACCTGCTGTACGATGCCGGAAACGCAAAGCCCGGCGATGAGATCTGGAAAAAGCTGGCGGCGGAAGTGATGGCCAACGTGCTGGGTCAGCACTACTTCACCGAGTTCTGGCACAACGGACAAAAGGTGAAATTTCTCAACCGTCCCACGGTGTACGGCATGACCCGCGACGGACATCAGGCGGTGCTGACCTTTATCCTTCCGCTGGCGCACCCTCAACCGCTGGCCGGGCAGAAGTACAGGTTTTCCACGTTTGACCCAACCTACTATGTCGACATGCGCTATGACAATGACAGCGACGTACGGCTGCCGGACGCGCTGCAAAAAAGCTGCAAAATTGCCGTGCACACCCCGAAACCCAGCGAAGAGATGCTGAACTTTGCCGTTTCTCTTGATAAAGAGGATGCGCCCCCCGAAGACATGGAGTTAGGTAAACAGTTTGCGCAGGAGGTGACGTTACAATGTCAGTGATCTCCTCTCCCGTCAGTAAGCCGCGTCGCTGGCTGCACCTCTGGCCTCTGGCGCTCTTTTTGTTGTTAGCGGTTGGCGGCGCGCTCTGGCTGTGGCAGGCATGGCCGCAGGTGATGATGAAAAGCATCCTCTGGCAGCGGGAAGTTAATCAGCAGATGAGCGGTCTGCTGAAAGCCGTGGCGGAAAATCCGACCAAAGCGGGCGGCGCTCTTCTGGCGTTCAGCTTTATCTATGGCGTGCTGCATGCCCTGGGACCGGGGCACGGCAAAATCGTCATCACGACCTGGCTTGCCACGCATCCGTCGAAGCTGAAATCGAGTATCGGCCTGACGCTGGCTTCTTCTTTACTTCAGGGCGGTGTGGCGATTGCGCTGGTCGTGGTCGTCCTTTCGCTGCTACAGCTGCCGGCCCGCCAGCTGCATATGAGCAGCTTCTGGCTGGAGAAGGGGAGTTACGCGCTGGTAGGCGTGCTGGGGCTGATCCTCTGCTGGCGGGCGCTGAAAAAATTGCGCGCGTTGCTGCGAAAACCAAAATTCAAATCCTTTACACCGCATCACGTTCACCATGAAAACTGCGGGTGCGGGCATCAGCATCTGCCGACGCAGGAACAATTACAGAACGGTGAGGACTGGCGTGCGCGCCTGATGATTGTTCTCTCAATGGGGATGCGTCCATGCTCGGGCGCAATCATGGTGCTGTTGTTCAGCAAAGTGACTGGCGTATTTGGCTGGGGCATGCTCTCGGCGCTGGCGATGGCGGCGGGAACGTCTCTGACGATCTCTTCGTTAGCCCTGCTGGTGCACAGCTTCCGTCAGCTGGCGGTAAAACTCAGCGGCAATAAAACGCCGGTATTGTGGCGACAGGTTGGCTGGACGACTCTGGCGCTGGCGGGCGGGGTGATTCTGCTGGTGGCTGCGGCGACAATGTGGATGAGCGCGGTGCCGGTGGGTAGGGGGTTGCGGCCTTTCTAGCCGTATCTGAGGCGTGTTGTAGGCCCGGTAAGCGTGGCGCCACCGGGCTTAACAGACTGAATTAACGCTTCAGCGCATCGCTCAGTTCATCACGCATGTTTGCCAGCATGGCTTTAACAACGCGCGGGTTACCTGCAACGATGTTGCCGGTAGACATATAGTTATGGCCGCCGGTGAAGTCGCAAACAATCGCGCCTGCTTCACGAGCGATCAGCTCGCCCGCCGCGAAGTCCCACGGCTTCAGTGACAGCTCAAAGTAACCGTCAACGCGGCCGGTTGCGACGTAGGCCAGATCCAGTGCAGCAGAGCCGGTGCGACGGAAGTCCGCGCATTCGGTGAACAGCTTGCCCAGGATATTCATATAAGTGGTTGCGTGCTGCTTCGCCTTGAACGGGAAGCCGGTCGCCAGAATCGTGCCGTCCAGATCGCGTGCATTGCTGCAACGCAGACGGTAGCCGTTCAGCTGCGCGCCCTGACCGCGGGTCGCGGTGAACAGTTCGTTACGCATTGGATCGTAAACAACGGCGACTTCAGTACGGCCTTTGATGCGTACTGCGATAGACACAGAGAAGTGTGGCAGGCGTTTGACGAAGTTGGTGGTGCCATCCAGTGGATCGATAACCCATTGAACATCCTGATCGGTACCTTCATGTTCACCGCTTTCTTCGGTGATGATGGTGTGCTGCGGGTAAGATTTGCGGATCGTTTCGATAATAATCGCTTCTGCGGCTTTATCTACGTTCGTCACGAAATCATTGCTGCCTTTCTGGCTGGTTTCTACGGAGTCTGGGGTTTCGTAGTGTTTGGCAATTACATTACCCGCCTTGCGCGCTGCGCGCACGGCGATGGTCAGCATCGGATGCATCGGTCTCTCTCACTGGATGTTAAAGAACAGGAAAATCGGCGCAGAGTATAGCAGCGGGATCGGATTATGTCTCTCGTTTATGATAATATGCCCGAATATTCTTCAGACACTGAATCCAGACATTTAAAAATTATGCTGCAAAACATTCGAATCGTGCTGGTCGAAACATCGCACACCGGCAACATGGGCTCTGTGGCCCGCGCTATGAAAACCATGGGCTTAACGAACCTGTGGCTGGTGAATCCGCTGGTGAAACCAGACTCTCAGGCTATTGCTCTGGCGGCCGGCGCCAGCGACGTGATCGGGAATGCGCAGATCGTGGACACCCTGGATGAAGCCCTGGCCGGTTGCAGCCTGGTGGTGGGGACAAGCGCGCGCTCCCGTACGCTGCCCTGGCCGATGCTGGACCCGCGCGAATGCGGCCTGAAAAGCATCTCAGAAGCGGAACAGGCGCCGGTTGCGCTGGTGTTTGGCCGTGAACGCGTTGGCCTGACCAACGAGGAATTACAGAAGTGCCACTATCACGTGGCGATTGCCGCCAATCCGGAATACAGCTCGCTGAATCTGGCGATGGCGGTGCAGGTGATCGCCTACGAAGTGCGCATGGCATGGCTGGCAACGCAGGAGAAACCGGTGGAACCTAAAGAAGAGACGGCCTACCCGCTGGTGGACGACCTCGAGCGCTTCTACGGTCATCTGGAGCAGACGCTGCTCTCAACCGGCTTTATCCGTGAAGGCCACCCGGGTCAGGTGATGAACAAGCTGCGCCGTATGTTCACCCGCGCGCGTCCGGAAAGCCAGGAGCTGAACATCCTGCGCGGGATTCTGGCGTCGATTGAGCAGAAGAATAAAGAGTAGTGCAGTGTGTTCGCCGGGTGGCGCTGCGCTTACCCGGCCTACAAAGCCCGTAGGCCCGTGCAAGCGCAGCGCCGCCGGGCAAAAAAAACGGCACAGAAGGTTAAATACCTGACTAAAACAGTCAAGTAAATAGTTGACCAATTTAGTCAGGAATGTCAGACTTGGCCCTGCTATGCAATACCCCCATTTTACAATAAAAAACCCCGGGCAGGGGCGAGTTTGAGGTTAAGTAAGACATGAGACTGACATCTAAAGGGCGTTATGCCGTGACCGCGATGCTGGACGTTGCGCTCAACTCCGAAGCGGGCCCGGTTCCGTTGGCTGATATTTCTGAACGACAAGGGATCTCCCTCTCTTACCTGGAACAGCTGTTCTCCAGACTGCGTAAAAATGGACTGGTGTCCAGCGTTCGTGGCCCGGGCGGCGGTTATCTGCTGGGTAAAGACGCAGGCAGTATTGCGGTTGGCGAAGTGATTAGCGCCGTTGACGAATCCGTCGACGCGACCCGTTGCCAGGGTAAAGGCGGCTGCCAGGGCGGCGATAAGTGCCTGACCCACGCGCTGTGGCGCGATCTGAGCGACCGTCTGACCGGCTTCCTGAACAACATCACCCTGGGTGAACTGGTGAATAACCAGGAAGTTCTGGACGTGTCGGGTCGTCAGCAAAGCCATGAATCACAGCGCAGCACCCGTTCGCAGGACGCCATCGACGTTAAACTGCGCGCGTAATAAAAAGATAAGTATTTCAGAATCAGGCCGGGGCGTTAGCTCGCCCCGTGTACTCGGTCGTACATCCAGCCGGTTGCCTGATTCCTTGCATTGAAGCGATGTACGGAGTTTATAGAGCAATGAAATTACCGATTTATCTCGATTACTCCGCAACCACGCCGGTGGACCCGCGTGTTGCCGAGAAAATGATGCAGTGTCTGACCCTGGACGGAAACTTTGGTAACCCAGCTTCCCGTTCTCACCGTTTTGGCTGGCATGCTGAAGAGGCGGTTGATATCGCCCGTAATCAGATTGCTGACCTGGTTGGTGCCGATCCGCGTGAAATTGTTTTCACCTCCGGCGCGACCGAATCCGACAACCTGGCGATCAAAGGTGCAGCCAACTTTTATCAGAAAAAAGGCAAGCACATCATCACCAGCAAAACCGAACACAAAGCCGTGCTGGACACCTGCCGTCAGCTGGAGCGTGAAGGGTTCGAAGTGACTTACCTGGCGCCGCAGAGCAACGGGATCATCGACCTGAAAGAGCTCGAAGCGGCCATGCGTGATGACACCATTCTGGTTTCCATCATGCACGTTAACAACGAAATCGGTGTTGTGCAGGACATCGCAACCATCGGCGAAATGTGCCGTGCGCGCGGCATCATCTACCACGTGGATGCGACCCAGAGCGTGGGCAAACTGCCTATCGACCTGAGCCAGCTGAAAGTGGACCTGATGTCCTTCTCCGGTCACAAAATCTATGGTCCGAAAGGTATCGGCGCGCTGTACGTTCGTCGTAAGCCACGTATCCGCATCGAAGCACAGATGCACGGCGGTGGTCACGAGCGCGGCATGCGTTCCGGTACGCTGCCTGTTCACCAGATCGTGGGCATGGGCGAAGCGTATCGCATCGCGAAAGAAGAGATGGAAACCGAGATGGCACGCCTGCGTACGCTGCGTAACCGTCTGTGGGACGGCGTGAAAGATATGGAAGAAGTGTATCTGAACGGCGATCTCGAGCAGGGCGCGCCAAACATCCTCAACGTCAGCTTCAACTATGTTGAAGGTGAATCGCTGATCATGGCGCTGAAAGACCTGGCGGTTTCTTCCGGTTCTGCCTGTACGTCTGCAAGCCTGGAGCCATCCTACGTGCTGCGCGCGCTGGGTATGACTGACGAACTGGCACACAGCTCTATCCGTTTCTCTTTAGGTCGTTTTACTACCGAAGAAGAGATTGACTACACCATCAAACTGGTTCGTAACTCCATTGGCCGTCTGCGCGACCTTTCTCCACTGTGGGAAATGTTCAAGCAGGGCGTGGATCTGAACAGCATTGAATGGTCACATCACTAATCGGTACATAAGGAGAATTCAATCATGGCATACAGCGAAAAAGTGATCGATCATTACGAGAACCCGCGCAACGTTGGCTCTTTTGACAACAGCGATGAATCTGTCGGTAGCGGTATGGTTGGCGCGCCAGCGTGTGGCGACGTGATGAAGTTGCAGATTAAAGTCAACAATGAAGGTATCATTGAAGACGCGCGCTTCAAGACCTACGGCTGCGGTTCTGCTATCGCTTCCAGCTCCCTGGTCACCGAATGGGTGAAGGGCAAGTCTCTGGACGAAGCACAGGCAATCAAGAACACGGATATTGCTGAAGAACTCGAACTGCCGCCGGTGAAAATTCACTGCTCAATTCTGGCAGAAGACGCGATCAAAGCCGCCATTGCGGATTACAAAAGCAAACGTGAAGCAAAATAATTGAGGTTTGAGTATGTCGATTACCCTTAGCGACAGCGCTGCCGCGCGAGTAAGCTCTTTTCTGGCGAACCGTGGTAAAGGCTTTGGCCTGCGACTGGGCGTACGTACCTCCGGCTGTTCTGGTATGGCTTACGTACTGGAGTTTGTTGACGAACCGGCGTCTGATGACACCGTGTTTGAAGACAAGGGCGTGAAGGTGGTGGTCGATGGCAAAAGCCTGCAATTCCTCAACGGCACTCAGCTGGACTTCGTAAAAGAAGGCCTAAACGAAGGGTTCAAATTCACGAATCCGAACGTCAAAGACGAGTGTGGTTGCGGCGAAAGCTTCCACGTTTAACCGCGCGTCATCCGAAACCCCACCGTGGCTTTGCTACGCGTGGGGTTTGTTCTAACAGGCTACCCCTGAGATTGTTATGGATTACTTCACTCTCTTCGGACTACCCGCTCAATACCCGATCGATCTCCAGGCGCTGACGGTCCGTTTTCAGGATCTCCAACGTCAGTACCATCCGGATAAATTCGCCAGCGGGACGCAGGCAGAGCAGCTGGCTGCGGTGTCACACTCCGCAACCATCAACCAGGCCTGGCAAACGCTGCGTCATCCGCTGGCGCGTGCAGAATATCTGCTCTCGCTCCACGGTTTCGATCTGGCGAGCGAACAGCATACCGTACGCGACACCGCCTTTCTGATGGAACAGCTGGAGCTGCGCGAAGAGCTGGATGAAATTGAACAGGCTAAAGACGAAGCGCGCCTGGAAAGCTTTATCACGCGCGTAAAGGGCATGTTCGATACCCGCCATCAGCAGATGGTGGAGCAACTGAACAACGAGACCTGGGACGTGGCGGCAGACACTGTGCGCAAACTCCGTTTTCTCGATAAACTGCGAAGCAGTGCTGAACAACTCGAAGAAAAGCTGCTCGATTTTTAATTTCGGAAGCAATTATGGCCTTATTACAAATTAGTGAGCCAGGCTTAAGCGCCGCACCGCACCAGCGTCGTCTGGCGGTCGGTATTGATCTGGGCACCACCAATTCTCTCGTGGCGACCGTGCGTAGCGGCCAGGCGGAAACGCTGGCTGACGAGCAGGGGCGCCATCTGCTGCCTTCCGTGGTCCACTACCAGCAGCAGGGTCACGCGGTCGGGTTTGATGCCCGCGCTAATGCCGCACGCGATCCGGCCAACACCATCAGCTCGGTTAAGCGCATGATGGGCCGCTCGCTGGCTGATATCCAGACCCGTTACCCGCATCTGCCGTATCAGCTACAGGCCAGCGAAAACGGCCTGCCGATGATCGCGACGTCTGCCGGTCTGCTGAACCCGATTCGCGTTTCCGCTGACATCCTCAAAGCGCTGGCGGCGCGCGCCACGGCGACGCTTGGCGGCGATCTGGACGGCGTGGTAATCACCGTTCCGGCCTACTTCGACGATGCACAGCGTCAGGGCACCAAAGACGCCGCGCGTCTGGCGGGCCTGCATGTGCTGCGTCTGCTGAACGAACCGACGGCGGCGGCCATTGCCTACGGCCTCGATTCCGGTCAGGAAGGGGTGATTGCGGTTTACGATCTCGGCGGCGGGACGTTTGATATTTCAATCCTGCGCCTGAGCCGCGGCGTGTTCGAAGTGCTGGCGACCGGCGGGGATTCCGCGCTCGGCGGCGATGACTTCGACCATCTGCTGGCAGACTACATCCGCGAGCAGGCGGGCATCAGCGATCGCAGCGATGCGCGCGTACAGCGTGAACTGCTGGATGCGGCCATCGACGCCAAAATCGCCCTGAGCGACGCGCAGTCGGTCACGGTTAACGTTGCGGGCTGGCAGGGTGAGATCACCCGCAATCAGTTCAGCGAACTGATCGCGCCTCTGGTTAAGCGTACCCTGCTGGCCTGCCGTCGCGCATTGAAAGATGCGGGCGTGGAGGCCAGCGAGGTGCTGGAAGTGGTCATGGTTGGCGGCTCAACCCGCGTGCCGCTGGTGCGCGAGCGCGTGGGCGAATTCTTTGGCCGCACGCCGCTGACCTCTATCGACCCGGACAAAGTAGTTGCCGTGGGCGCCGCTATCCAGGCCGATATCCTGGTCGGCAACAAGCCGGACAGCGAAATGCTGCTGCTGGACGTCATCCCGCTGTCGCTGGGGTTAGAAACCATGGGCGGCCTGGTGGAGAAAGTCATTCCGCGTAACACCACCATTCCGGTGGCGCGCGCGCAGGAGTTCACCACCTTCAAAGACGGCCAGACCGCGATGTCCATTCACGTGATGCAGGGCGAACGCGAGCTGGTGCAGGACTGCCGCTCTCTGGCGCGCTTTGCGCTGCGCGGCATTCCGGCGCTGCCGGCGGGCGGGGCGCATATTCGCGTCACTTTCCAGGTGGATGCGGACGGCCTGCTGAGCGTCACGGCGATGGAAAAATCCACCGGCGTGGAATCGTCCATCCAGGTGAAGCCGTCCTACGGCCTGACCGATGGCGAAATCGCCTCCATGATTCAGGACTCAATGAGCTACGCCGAGCAGGATGTGAAGGCGCGTATGCTGGCCGAACAAAAAGTGGAAGCCGCACGCGTGCTGGAAAGCCTGAACGGCGCACTCGCTGCCGATGCCGCGCTGTTAAGCGCCGCTGAGCGCCAGATGATTGACGACGCTGCCGCGCGCTTAAGCGCAGTCGCCGAAGGCAATGACGCTGACGCAATAGAAGAAGCCATTAAAAACGTTGATAAACAAACCCAGGACTTCGCTGCTCGCCGCATGGACAAATCTGTCCGCGTCGCGCTGAAAGGCCAGTCCGTGGACGAGGTTTAATATGCCAAAGATTGTAATTTTGCCTCATGCGGACCTCTGTCCGGATGGCGCTGTTCTGGAAGCGAAGACCGGTGAAACCATTCTCGATGTAGCCCTGCGTGCAGGTATCGAAGTGGAACACGCCTGTGAAAAATCCTGTGCCTGCACAACGTGCCACTGCATCGTGCGTGAAGGTTTCGACTCGCTTGCAGAGAGCACCGAAGACGAAGACGACATGCTGGACAAAGCATGGGGTCTGGAGCCCGACAGCCGCTTAAGCTGCCAGGCCGCGGTGACCGATGAAGATCTGGTCGTAGAGTTCCCACGTTACACCATCAACCACGCACGCGAGCATTGATATGGGACTGAAGTGGACAGACAGCCGTGAAATCGGCGAGGCGCTCTACGACGCGAACCCGGATCTCGATCCGAAGACCGTACGATTCACCGATATGCATCAGTGGATTTGCGATCTGGAAGATTTTGACGACGATCCAAACGCATCCAATGAAAAAATTCTGGAGGCGATTCTGTTAGTCTGGTTAGATGAAGCAGAATAGATAACATAAACGGGCTGCCTTCAGGCGGCCCGTTTGCTAGTTGCTAATAAGGATAAATAAAATGACCGAAGCGATGAAGATTACGCTCTCCACGCAGCCAGCCGACTCACGCTGGGGCGAAAAAGCCACCTACAGCATCAACAACGACGGTATTACCCTGCACCTGACGGGCAATGATGATTTGGGCCTGATCCAGCGCGCCGCGCGTAAAATTGACGGCCTTGGCATTAAGCATGTGTCGCTGGAAGGCGAAGGCTGGGACACCGACCGCAGCTGGGCGTTCTGGGCAGGCTACAAAGGCCCGAAAGGCACCCGCAAAATCGAGTGGGCGAACCTCGACGAAGCCAGTCAGAAAGAGCTGGAAAGCCGCCTGCAAATTATCGACTGGGTGCGCGACACCATCAACGCCCCGGCGGAAGAGTTAGGCCCTGAGCAGCTGGCGCAGCGCGCCGTCGACCTGCTGTGCGGCGTGGCGGGCGACAAGATGTCTTACCGCATCACCAAAGGTGAAGACCTGCGCGAGCAGAACTACATGGGCATCCACACCGTGGGCCGTGGCTCCGAGCGTCCTCCGGTCCTGCTGGCGCTGGATTACAACCCAACCGGCGATAAAGAAGCGCCGGTCTTTGCCTGTCTGGTCGGAAAAGGCATCACTTTCGACACCGGCGGCTACAGCCTGAAGCAGAGCGCGTTCATGGACTCCATGAAGTCCGACATGGGCGGTGCGGCCACCATCACCGGCGCGCTGGCGTTCGCCATCACCCGTGGCCTGAACAAGCGCGTGAAGCTCTACCTGTGCTGCGCGGACAACATGGTGAGCGGCAACGCCTTCAAGCTGGGCGACATCATTCGCTACCGCAACGGTAAAAACGTTGAGGTGATGAACACCGACGCCGAAGGCCGTCTGGTGCTGGCCGATGGCCTGATCGACGCCTCTGCGCAGAAGCCGGAGCTGATTATCGACATGGCAACCCTGACCGGCGCGGCGAAAACCGCGCTGGGTAACGACTATCACGCCCTGTTCAGCTTCGACGACAAGCTGGCCGATCGCCTGCTGGCCAGCGCGGCGGCGGAAAACGAACCGTTCTGGCGTCTGCCGCTGGCCGAGTTCCACCGCAGCCAGCTGCCGTCCAACTTCGCCGAGCTGAACAACACCGCGAGCGCGGCGTACCCGGCGGGGGCAAGCACCGCAGCAGGCTTCCTGTCTCACTTCGTTGAGAACTACCATGAAGGCTGGCTGCACATTGACTGCTCCGCAACCTACCGTAAAGCGGCGGTTGAGCAGTGGTCTGCGGGCGCGACCGGTCTGGGCGTGCGTACCGTGGCGAACCTGCTGACGGCTGAGTGATCTTTTTTGCCGGGTAGCGCTACGCTTACGCGCGCCTTCGGAGTCATCGTATTGCCCGGCGGCGCTGCGCTTGCACGGGCCTACGGTTTTGTAGGCCGGGTCAGCGAAGCGCCACCCGGCGTTTTTTGAAGTAGCCAAACTATGTCAGAAACCAAAAACGAATTAGAAACCCTGCTGGAGCAGGCGGCGGCCGAGCCCGCCCACCGTCCGGCATTTTTCCGCACGCTGCTGGAATCCACCGTCTGGGTGCCGGGTACCGCGGCGGAAGGGGAGCAGGTTGTCGAAGACAGCGCGCTGGATCTGCTGCACTGGGAGAAAGACGACGGCACCTCGGTGATCCCGTTCTTTACTTCGCTCGAGGCCTTGCAGGAAGCGGTAGAAGACGAACAGGCGTTCGTGGTGATGCCGGTGCGCACGTTGTTCGAAATGACCCTGGGGCAGACGCTGTTCCTCAACGCCAAACTGCCGACCGGGAAAGAGTTTACTCCGCGCGAAATCAGCCACCTGATTGGTGACGAGGGCAACCCGCTCAGCACTCAGGAGGTGCTGGAAGGGGGCGAAACGCTGCTGCTGTCTGAAGTGGCCGAGCCGCCCGCGCAGATGATTGACTCCCTGACCACGCTGTTTAAAACCATCAAGCCGGTAAAACGCGCGTTTCTCTGCTCCATCAAAGAGAGCGCTGACGAAAAGCCTGTTCTGCTGATAGGGATTGAGGCCGACGGCGATATCGACGAGATCATCCAGGCAACGGGAAGCGTGGCAACCGACACCCTGCCGGGCGATGAGCCAATTGATATCTGTCAGGTGAAGAAAGGTGAGAAGGGGATCAGCCACTTTATTACCGAGCACATCACCCCGTTCTACGAGCGTCGCTGGGGCGGCTTCCTGCGCGATCTCAAGACCAACCGCATTATCTGATTACGGCGGGGTGATCTTCACCCCGTTGCTTCCAGCAGCAGTAAATCCATCAGCAGCACCAGATTCGACTCAAACGACGTCACCCCTGCGGCTTCGGCGGCGAAATGTACCGCTTCGTCATAGAGGGCAAAATGCACGTCCGCCATACCCGCCAGCGTATTGGCCGACGCGCGGGTAAACGCGACGATGGTCATGCCGACGTTTTTGGCGATCCGCGCTTTATCCAGTACCTGCTCCGTTTCGCCGCTGCGCGAAACGGCAATAAACACCTGATAGCGCGCGGCGTTGCTGAGGAAAATATTCCGGCTGTCCCCCGGTCCGGAGATGAACGCCGTTTTTCCCAGCACCTGCAACTTCTTGGTCAGGTATTCGGCAAAAAGATATGAAAACCCGGCGCCGTAGAGAAAGAAGCTCTCTTTCTGGCGCAGCAGGCTGGCAAACTGCTGGCGTTTGTCCTGGGTGACCCACTGGAAGGTCTGCTGATAGTTAGCAATGAACCGGGCAAAAAGCGCGGGCATTTCCGCATGTTGCTCAGGCTGTACGGTGATATGCGGCGTGTCAGAAAGCAGCTGCTTGCAGTGCCAGATAAACTCGCTAAAGCCGCTAAACCCCAGCTTCTGACACAGCCGCATAATCGTCGCGGTAGAGACAAATGTCGCCTGCGCCAGCTCGCGCACCGTGATGTTGCCCACCAGCAATGGATGCTCAGTGAGGTGGGCGAGGACGCGATACTCCGCGCGGGTCAGCGACGATCCGCGCGTTAACAGCGTTGCCAGGCGGTTATCCATTATTTCGCCGGTTCAACCGGCAGATCGTCCCGTGCACCCCATTCACTCCAGGCGCCGTCATACAGAGTCACGTCATTCGCGCCAAGGGTTGCCAGCGCCAGGATCACCACGCAGGCCGTCACGCCGGAGCCGCAGCTGGCAATAACCGGACGATGCAAATCCACGCCCTGACGTTCAAAAATGGCACGCAATTCATCGGTGGTTTTCAGCTCGCCTTCAAACACCAGATCGCCCCACGGTACGTTCAGCGCCCCCGGGATATGTCCGCGTTTCAGTCCCGGACGCGGCTCGTCCGCTTCTGCGTTGAAACGTGGAGCGGGACGCGCATCGACGATTTGCGCCGTGTTTTCGTGGCTCACGACCAGCACGTCGGTCAGGCGCTTGACCACGTTAGCGTCAAACGTGGCATCAAATTCCCCTTCCGGCAGCGTGACGTCACCCTGCTGAAGCGGTAGTTCGTCGCGCTTCCAGCCTGCAAGTCCGCCCGCCAGAATCGATACCTTTTCCACGCCGAAGTTTTTCAGCATCCACCACGCTCGCGGCGCGGAAAACAGATTACCTTCATCGTAAACAACAAGATGTTTATCTTTGCTGATGCCCAGCTCGCGCATCGCCACGGAAAACGCTTCCGGGCGAGGCAGCATGTGCGGCAGGGGAGAGGTGTGATCGGAGAGGGCTTCGATATCAAAAAATACCGCGCCAGGCAGGTGCCCTGCACGGTATTCAGCGGGAACGTCACGATGCTCCTGGCCCGGAGGGGCCATGCGCGCGTCGATAATCTGAACTTCCGGGTCGTCGCCGTGCTCAATCAGCCAGTCGGCAGCGACAAAATATGAGGTGGACATGGTTGCCTCCATTCTTTTCCGTAAAAAAGGATTGTCGGTGTTTTTTCTGACACCGACAAGCTAACCACGTTCAACTCGCGAGCAAGCCCCTATTTTTTCACCGCTTCACCGTCCTGCCAGGCCTTTTGCAGCGCAGGCCAGTAGTCGCGGTTGGCTTCGATCATCTCATCCAGAATCGCTTTCGCGTGCTCAATGGTCGGCACGGTGCGGTTCAGAGTGAACGCCTGCAACGCTTTCTCGTAGCTGCCTTCGATGGTTGCCTCAACCAGCAGCTGTTCAGAGGCCAGCTGCTGTTGCAGGAGCGTCTGGTGGAACAGCGGTACCTGACCCACGCGGACAGGCTCCGGCCCTTCGGAGGTGATATAGGCAGGCACTTCCACCACCGCATCGTACGGCAGGTTGGTAATCGCCCCGCGGTTTTCCACCATCACCAGATGGCGTTGGCGCAGGTTGAACGCCAGTGAGCAGGCGACATCGACGATAAATTCGCCGTGAACACCTACGTGGAAGGCGTCCGGTAAAATTCCGGTGCGCTGGTACTCTTCGGCGGCGGCAAACAGCTTTTTCTCACGCCCGTTCATCACTTCGTTGGCGCGGGTATAGTCAGGGTTCTGATGCTCCACAATCTGGTTTGGCATCAGGTAGTACTGTAGATACGGGTTCGGCAGGTACTCCGGGAAGTTATCCATAATCGGCTTGATGTTGCGCCAGGTTTTCACCCACGACGGATCCGAGTGCTGCGGGTCGGTTTTCGCGGCATCTTCCGTCAGCAGGCCAAACTTCGCGATATGTTTACGCAGCTCCGGCAGCTTGTCCTCGCCGTCCACCCGCACGCGGGTAAACCAGCCGAAATGGTTGAGGCCAAAATAGTCCACCTCCAGTTTATGGCGATCCACGCCCAGAATGGCACCCATATTGCGCATCGCGGCAACCGGCATATCGCAGATGTTCAGCACGCGTGCGTTGGGGCGCAGGCGACGCACGCCCTCAGCGACAATCGCCGCCGGGTTGGAGTAGTTCACGATCCACGCCTTTTCGTGCGCGTAGCGTTCCACCCGATCGATCAGCTCTACCATCGGCAGGATCGTACGCAGGCCATATGCCAGCCCGCCGGGTCCGCAGGTTTCCTGGCCGACCACCCCGTGGCGCAGCGGGATCTTTTCATCCTGCTCGCGCATTTTGTACTGTCCGACGCGCATCTGGGCAAAAACAAAATGCGCGCCGCTGAAGGCCACTTCCGGGTCGCTGGTGACGGTGAATTTGATGCTCTGGCTGTGGTCGCGAATAACCTTCTCCACCACGGGCGCAATGGTGTTCTGGCGCGCCTCGTCAATGTCATACAGGCGGATCTCTGCAAGAGGGAAATCGTGCAGACGTACCATCAGGCTTTTCACAATACCTGGCGTGTAGGTGCTACCGCCGCCGGCAATCGACAGAATAAATGGGGGTGTAAACATCTTTAGCTCCTTTCAGAGAAACGTCTCAACGGCTTCTCGCATTTTTTTGACATGCAGCCCGTAGACCACCTGAACGTTGTTACCTTGTTTGATAACCCCTTTCGCGCCGGTCGCTTTCAGGCGCGGTTCGTCGATGATGTCGACGTCCTTCACCGTAACGCGTAAGCGGGTGTAGCAGTTATCCACTACCTCTATATTTTCCCGACCGCCCAGACCCACCACGATGGATTCGCCCAGCTCGTCGTTATTGCCCTTCGCCTGGTACTCCTGCTTGCTGTAAAGACGTGTCTCCTGGTCCTCATCTTCACGCCCCGGCGTTTTCATGTTGAAGCGCAGGATCAGGAAGCGGAATACCACGAAATAAAGGGCGAACATGATCAGCCCGACCACGATGTACATGGGCCAGTTGGACTTCTCCGTGCCGAGCGGCAGGTTGTAGAGGATGAAATCGATAATCCCGTTGGCGCCGATGGCGTGAACGCCAAACAGCGAGAACAGCATCATGCCGATGCCGGTCAGCACCGCATGCACCACGAACAGCAGCGGGGCGACGAACAGGAAGGAGAATTCAATCGGCTCGGTTACGCCGACCAGCAGCGAGGTCAGCGCCGCCGGGATCAGAATCGCTTTCGCAATCGCTTTACGCTCTGGCTTCGCGGTCATGTACATCGCCAGCGCGGCGGCAGGAAGGCCGAACATCTTGCTGATGCCGCGCGCATCCCACATCACGGTACTGCTGAGCTGCTTCACGTCCGGGCAGGCCATCTCGGCGAAGTAGATATTGCGCGCGCCCTGGTAAACCGTACCGCACACCTCCTGCGTACCGCCCAGTTCGGTATACAGGAACGGCGTATAGACCAGATGATGCAGGCCCGTCGGCACCAGAATGCGTTCAAGGAAACCGTAGATCGCCACGCCAAACGGACCGGACCCTTTGATCGCCAGCGCCAGGGCGCTTATTCCATGCTGTGCGTACGGCCAGAGTTCGCTCATGACCACGCCGAGCAGCATAGAGACAGGCAGCATCACAATCGCGACAAAGCAGTGGCCGGAGTAAATCGCCATCGCGCCGTTAAACTGGACACCGGAATATTTGTTGTACAGATAACCGGAGAGCGCCCCGGTCAGGATCCCGGCGAAAACGCCCATCTCCAGCACCTGAACGCCCAGCACCATGCTTTGTCCGGCGGCCTTCATCTGTTCCGCAGGGGCCAGTTCCCCCTGAAGCTGTAACGTCACGTTCATCGCGTTAATAAATACGATAAAGGTCACCAGCCCAATCAGCGCCGCGTAGCCTTTGTCTCGTGTTGCCAGTCCAATGGGGATCCCGACGGCAAACACCAGCGCCAGGTTGACCAGCACCGACACGGCAGATTTGGCGATCAGCTGGCCGACACTCTGGATCAGCGGATGGCCGAGAAACGGCAGGTACTCGGCCAGATTGCCGTTACCCAGTACATTCCCGAAGGCGATAAACAGGCCGACGATGGGTAAGATAAGTACAGGTCCGTAAAGTGATTTTCCGAAATTTTGTAGGGCGTTCACGGCTCGTTTCATGACTTTCTCTCTTATTGAACCGCGCACTCGGGGTGCGTCATGGTCATAAAACTAGCAGGCCTGATGCGAGCTTATCCAGCTATCTTCTTGTTTTAAAAACAAATGACGCGAAAGGTAACATGTTACGTTACGCTGTGTGATCGCCGTTCCATCACGGTGTGGCGGCGTGATGCCATTCTGCGAGGCGCTTTCCAGATTATAAAATTGGACTTTTTGTATTAACGAAACTTGCGGATAATACTTATCCGGACGATGACCAACAGGCCCCTCAGGCCAGGGACACAGGATGAAACCGTTTCGCTTAGCTGCGATCTCTCTCGCGCTGCTCACCACCTTTACGCTTGTCGGCTGTGATAACAGCGACGACAAACCTCAGGCCGCTGCCCCCGCAGCGTCTACTGCATCAGAACAGAAAACCCCGGCAAAACCGGATCCTGAAAAGCTGGCTAAGCTGGCCGCGCAGAGTCAGGGTAAGGCGTTGACGCTGCTGGATGCCTCTGAAGTGCAACTCGACGGCGCTGCGACGCTGGTTCTGACCTTCTCTGTACCGCTGGATCCCAGCCAGGATTTTGCGAAAACGGTGCATGTGGTGGATAAAAAAAGCGGCAAAGTGGACGGCGCCTGGGAACTGGCCCCCAATCTGAAAGAGTTGCGCCTGCGCCATCTGGAGCCGAATCGTAATCTGGTCGTCACCGTCGAACGTGATTTGCTGGCGCTGAACAAAGCGACATTCGGCATTGACTATGAAAAAGCGATCACCACCCGGGATGTTGAACCGACGGTCGGATTCGCCAGCCGCGGATCGCTGCTGCCGGGTAAGGTGGTGGAAGGGTTGCCGGTGATGGCGCTCAACGTCAACAATGTGGACGTGAACTTCTATCGCGTGAAGCCGGAGTCGCTGGCCTCGTTTGTCAGCCAGTGGGAGTACCGTAACTCGCTGACCAACTGGGAATCTGACAACCTGCTGAAGATGGCGGAACTGGTCTACACCGGCCGTTTCGACCTCAACCCGGCGCGCAATACGCGTGAAAAACTGCTCCTGCCGCTCAAAGATATTAAGCCGCTCCAGCAGTCTGGCGTCTATATCGCCGTGATGAATCAGGCTGGTCACTATAACTACAGTAACGCCGCGACGCTCTTTACCTTAAGTGATATTGGGCTGTCCGCTCACCGTTATCATAACCGCCTGGACATCTTCACCCAGAGTCTTGAAAACGGTGCGGCGCAGTCAGGCGTGACCATTACCCTTCTGAACGATAAAGGGCAGACCCTGGCCGAGGCAAACAGCGACGCCGATGGTCATGCGAAACTGGAAACCGATAAAGAAGCCGCGCTGATCCTGGCCAGTAAAGATGGCCAGACGACGCTTCTCGACCTCAAACTTCCGGCGCTGGATCTGGCGGAGTTTGATATCGCCGGTAACCCGGGTTACAGCAAACAGTTCTTTATGTTTGGCCCGCGCGATCTCTATCGTCCGGGTGAAACGGTGATCCTGAACGGCCTGCTTCGCGACTGCGATGGCAAACCGCTTCCCGATCAGCCGGTAAAACTTGACGTGCTGCGTCCGGACGGACAGGTGGCGCGTACGGTCGTTGTGCAACCTGAGAATGGCCTTTATCGCTTCAACTATCCGCTTGATAGCGGCGCCCAGACTGGCATGTGGCATATTCGCGCGAATACGGGCGATAACCAGCAGCGTATGTGGGATTTCCACGTCGAAGATTTTATGCCTGAGCGTATGGCGCTGAATCTGACCGGGCAAAAAACGCCGGTTTCTCCGCAGGAGGATGTGGACTTTAACGTTGTGGGCTATTACCTGTATGGCGCGCCAGCTAACGGCAATTCTCTGCAAGGCCAGCTTTTCCTGCGTCCGCTACGTGACGCGGTGCCTGCGCTGCCTGGCTTCCAGTTTGGTGATATTGCCGAGGAGAACCTGAACCGCAGCCTGGATGAAGTGCAGCTTACGCTGGACGAACAGGGGCGCGGACAGGTTACCACCGAAAGCCAGTGGAAAGAGGCGCACTCGCCGCTGCAACTGATTTTGCAGGCCAGCCTGCTGGAATCAGGTGGGCGTCCGGTAACGCGACGCGCCGAGCAGGCTATCTGGCCTGCGGCTGAACTTCCAGGGATCCGCCCACAGTTCGCCAGCAAGGCCGTTTACGACTACCGTACCGATACCACCGTCAATCAGCCGATAGTCGATGAAAACGGCAACGCCAGCTTTGACATCGTCTATGCCGATGCCAGCGGGACGAAAAAAGCGGTATCTGGTTTGCAGGTGCGTCTGATCCGTGAGCGTCGCGACTACTTCTGGAACTGGTCCGAGAGTGAGGGCTGGCAGTCTCAGTTTGATCAAAAAGATCTGGTTGAGGGCGAGCAGGAGCTAAACCTCAAGGCCGATGAAACCGGTAAAGTCACCTTCCCGGTGGAGTGGGGCTCATACCGTCTGGAAGTGAAAGCCCCTGATGACATGGTCAGCAGCGTGCGCTTCTGGGCGGGGTACAGCTGGCAGGATAACAGCGATGGCACGGGCGCTGCTCGCCCGGATCGTGTGACGCTGAAACTGGACAAGCCATCCTATCAGCCAGGCGATACCATCAACCTGCATATTGCAGCGCCGGCCGCAGGCAAGGGCTATGCAATGATCGAATCCAGCGAAGGACCGCTGTGGTGGAAAGAGATCGACGTGCCAGCAAACGGTCTGGATCTCGCCATTCCGGTGGATAAGGACTGGAAACGTCACGATCTCTACCTCAGCACGCTGGTGGTTCGTCCTGGCGATAAATCCAAATCCGCCACGCCAAAACGGGCGGTTGGCCTGCTGCATCTGCCAATGGGGGACGAAAATCGTCGCCTGAACATCGCACTGGATAACCCGCAAAAAATGCGTCCGAACCAGACGCTTTCTGTGAAAGTGAAAGCCAGCGTAAAAGAGGGGGCTGTGCCACAGAAGGTGAACGTGCTGGTCTCGGCTGTCGATAGCGGCGTGCTGAACATTACCGACTACGTCACGCCGGATCCGTGGGAAGCTTTCTTCGGTCAGAAGCGCTATGGCGCGGACATCTATGATGTTTACGGCCAGGTGATTGAAGGTCAGGGACGTCTGGCCGCACTGCGCTTTGGCGGAGACGGCGATGAACTGAAACGCGGCGGTAAGCCACCGGTGAACCATATCACCATAATTGCACAGCAGGCGCAGCCGGTTACGCTTGATGCCAACGGCGAAGGCACCATCACGCTGCCGATTGGCGATTTCAACGGCGAACTGCGTCTGATGGCGCAGGCCTGGACGGAAGACGATTTCGGCAGCAGCGAAAGCAAAATCATTGTGGCGGCTCCGATTATCACCGAGCTTAACACGCCGCGATTCCTCGCCAGTGGCGATACCTCCCGCCTGACGCTGGACCTGACTAACCTGACGGACCAGCCGCAAACGCTGAACATTGCGTTAACCGCAACCGGTAAGTTGTCGCTCGAAGGCGCTCAGCCAGAGCCGGTTAAGCTGCCGCCTGGCGCACGTAGCACCCTGTTTATTCCGGTGCGCGCCCTGGAAGGCTATGGTGATGGTGAAGTGACTGCTCAGGTGTCGGGGCTTCAGCTCCCTGGTGAGACGTTTGCGCCGCAGCAGAAGAGCTGGAAAATTGGCGTGCGTCCCGCATTCCCGGCGCAAACGGTGAATACGGGCACGATGCTGAACCCTGGCGAATCCTGGAGTGCACCAGCACAGCATATCAACGGTTTCTCGCCTGCCACGCTACAGGGGCAGCTGTTGCTCAGCGGTAAACCACCTTTAAATCTGGCGCGCTACATTCGTGAACTTCAGGCCTATCCATACGGATGTCTTGAGCAGACCACCAGCGGCCTGTTCCCGTCGCTTTACACCAACGCGGCACAACTTAAGGCACTGGGTATTAAAGGCGATACCGACGATAAACGCCGTGCGGCCATTGATATCGGGATCTCCCGTCTGCTGCAAATGCAGCGTGACGATGGCGGTTTTGCCTTGTGGGATAAAAACGGCCCGGAAGAGTACTGGCTGACCGCCTATGTCACGGACTTCCTGGTGCGGGCAGGGGAGCAGGGTTACAGCGTGCCTGCCGAGGCAGTGAATAACGCCAACAGCCGACTGCTGCGCTATTTACAGGATCCGGGGATGATGTCCATCCGCTACAGCGACGACACCCAGGCCAGCAAATTTGCTGTTCAGGCGTACGCTTCGCTGGTGCTGGCTCGTCAGCAAAAAGCGCCGCTCGGTGCGCTGCGTGAAATCTGGGAGCGCCACGCTCAGGCTGCTTCCGGGCTTCCGTTGATGCAGCTGGGCATGGCACTCAAACTGATGGGGGATGCACCGCGCAGCCAGCAGGCGCTGGATCTGGCTCTCAAAACTCCCCGTAACGACAGCCGAAACTGGATGGCGGATTACGGCAGCCAGCTGCGTGATAATGCCCTGATGCTCTCCCTGCTGGAAGAGTACAAGCTGCTGCCGGATGCGCAAAACAGGCTGCTGAACGCGTTATCTGAAGACGCGTTCAGCCAGCGCTGGCTGTCTACCCAGGAGAGCAATGCGCTGTTCATGGCCGGACGTTCACTGCAAACCTTGTCAGGCGCGTGGACGGCAACGACCAGCCTCTCTGAACAGACCCAGAGCAGTGATAAAGCGCAGGTAGAAAACCTGAACGGCGACCAGCTTGATGCCTTGCAGGTGACGAATACCGGCACTACGCCGCTGTGGGTACGACTGGACACGACTGGCTATCCGGAGTACGCGCCTCAGCCATCCTCTAATGTCTTGCAGATTGAACGTCATATCCTGGCGACAGACGGCAGCAGCAAGTCGCTCTCTTCTCTGAAGAGCGGTGAGCTGGTTCTGGTGTGGCTGGAGGTGAAGGCCAGCCAGAACGTGCCGGATGCGCTGGTGGTGGATCTGCTCCCGGCAGGTATGGAGCTGGAAAACCAGAATCTGGCGAGCAGCAGCGCCAGCTTGCAGGACAGCGGCAGTGAAGTGCAAAACCTGCTGAATCAGATGCAACAGTCTGATATTCAGCACATGGAATTCCGCGACGATCGCTTTGTGGCTGCGGTGCCGGTCAATGAAGGTCAGCCGGTCACGCTGGTTTACCTGGCCCGTGCCGTTACGCCGGGAACCTACCAGGTGCCTGTTCCGATGGTCGAGTCCATGTACGTTCCGCAGTGGCGGGCAACGGGGGCGGCCAGTGGCCCGCTGATCGTTGTTCCGTAAGATGCGGATAGCACGCCTGATTCGCTCCCGCTGGCTGTGGCTGGCGGGAGCGCTTCTCGTTTCAGGGGGGCTGATTGTCGTCGCTGACCGCGTGTGGCCGTTGCCCCTGAAAGAGGTCAACCCAGCGCGAGTGGTGGTGGATGAGCAGGGTGTTCCGCTGTGGCGTTTTGCCGACAGCGAAGGCATCTGGCGCTATCCGGTTACCATTGAAGAGGTTTCCCCACGCTATCTTGAGGCGCTGATCCAGTATGAAGATCGCTGGTTCTGGGATCACCCGGGCGTCAATCCGCTTTCTGTACTGCGTGCCGCCTGGCAGGATCTCACCTCCGGGAGAGTGGTTTCCGGCGGGAGCACGCTTACCATGCAGGTGGCGCGCCTGCTGGATCCGCATCCGCGTACCTTTGGCGGCAAAATCCGTCAGCTGTGGCGGGCGATGCAGCTGGAGTGGCATCTCTCCAAGCGTGAAATCCTGACGCTGTATCTTAACCGTGCCCCGTTTGGCGGCACGTTGCAGGGCGTGGGCGCGGCAAGCTGGACTTACCTGGGCAAACCGCCGTCTCAGCTAAGCTATTCCGACGCGGCGCTGCTGGCAGTGCTGCCGCAGGCACCCAGCCGTCTGCGCCCGGACCGCTGGCCGGAACGTGCCGAAGCGGCGCGGAACAAAGTGCTCGACCGTATGCTGACTCAGGGTGTCTGGTCTGAGAAGCAGGTGAAAGAGTCCCGTGAAGAGCCGGTCTGGCTGGCTCCCCGGCAGATGCCGCAGCTGGCACCGCTCTTTTCCCGCATGATGCTGAGTAAAAGTCGTGACACAAAAATAGTCACCACGCTGGATGCAGCTTTGCAACGACAGCTTGAAGAGCTGGCAATGAACTGGAAATCACGCCTGCCCGCCCGTAGTTCGCTGGCGATGATCGTCGTGGATCATACATCCATGAAAGTGCGTGGCTGGGTAGGCTCGGTAGATATCAATGATGACAGCCGTTTCAGCCACGTGGATATGGTCAATGCGATCCGATCGCCGGGATCGGTCCTCAAGCCATTCATCTATGGCATGGCGCTGGACGATGGTCTGATCCATCCCGCTTCGTTATTGCAGGATGTGCCAAGAAAAACGGGGGATTATCGTCCGGGCAACTTTGACAGCGGCTTCCATGGGCCGGTCAGTATGAGCGAAGCCCTGGTGCGTTCCCTCAACCTGCCTGCGGTGCAGGTTCTGGAAGCGTACGGCCCAAAACGTTTTGCCGGAATGCTGAGCAACGCGGGATTACCGCTCATTCTGCCTGCGGGGGCACAGCCCAACCTCTCTCTGATCCTGGGGGGCGCAGGCGCACGCCTGGCTGATATCGCTGCCGCCTATAGCGCCTTTGCGCGTCAGGGTAAGGCGGGCCGGCTGCGTTTACAGCCGGGCGATCCGCTGATCGAACGTCCGCTGTTATCGCAGGGGGCGGCGTGGATCATTCGACGCATTCTCGCTAATGAAGCACAGCCCCTGCCGGACAGTGCGTTGCCCCAGGTTGCGCCGCTGGCGTGGAAAACGGGCACCAGCTATGGCTACCGGGATGCCTGGGCCATCGGGCTGAACGCCCGGTATGTCATTGGAATCTGGACCGGACGCCCGGACGGCACGCCCGTTGCCGGGCAGTTTGGTTTCGCCAGCGCGGTACCGCTCCTGAATCAGGTCAATAACATGCTTCAGTCCCGCTCGATGGTGGATGAAGCGCGCCTGCCGCGCGATCCGCGTCCTGCAAGCGTAGGACGGGGCGTGATTTGCTGGCCGGGGGGCCAGTCCCTGCCTGAAGGGAGCGAAAACTGTCGGCGTCGGCTGTCAACCTGGCTGCTGGAAGGCAGTGAACCGCCTACGCTGTTGCTGCCGGAACAGGAAGGTATTCGCGGGATCCGTTTCCCGGTCTGGCTGGATAAAGAAGGCAAACGCGTTGCGGCGGATTGTCCTGATGCGACAGAGAAAGTGCTGGATGTCTGGCCGCTACCGCTGGAGCCCTGGCTGCCTGCTGCTGAAAAACGGGCTGCTCGTCTTCCCGCCCGTTCAGCTATTTGCCCTCCGCTGGATAACCATAATGCGGCGCCGATGATGTTGTCAGGCGTCAGAGAAGGGGCGGTAATTAAACGTCTTCCGGGTGAAAAAAATATGACCCTCAACGTTTCAACCAGCGGCGGGGAGGGACAACGATGGTGGTTTTTGAATGGCGAACCGCTGGACGGGCATCAGAAGAATTATTCACTGCAATTATATTTACCGGGTAAATATCAATTAATTGTATTGGATGAAACAGGACAAACGGCGACGGTGAATTTTGAATTAGATCGCTAAGTGTTACTCCTCAAGAGTTAGCTTGATAATTATCAATATTCGTTCCTGAAAAAAAACGAGAATGCGTTTTTATTTGAAGGAACGAGCAATGAAAAAAAATAAACATCAGGGAGAAGGGCTTATTCCCGCCATATCCCGGCGTCAGTTTATTCAGGCAGGGTCGGCGCTCGCCGCCCTGCCGTTTGTCGTCAAAACCGGCAAAGTACAGGCACAGGGCGCGGCGGTTTCAGACGCTACGCCTGAAGAAAAAGTGGTGCAAACCTGTAGTACGTTTGACTGCGGCGGGAAGTGTGATATTCGTGCTCACGTCAGTGATGGCGTTGTGACCCGAATTTCAACGCGTCCGGATAACGCGCTGGATCCGCAGATGCCAGTAATGCGCGCCTGCGTTCGTGGTCGGGCTTATCGGCAATTTGTTTATCACCCCGATCGACTGAAATATCCAATGAAACGCGTAGGTAAACGTGGCGAAGGAAAATTCGAGCGTATTACCTGGGATGAAGCCACCACCCTCATTGCGAATCAATTAAAAACTATTACGCAAAAATACGGTGCTGCGTCACGCTATGTTCATGTGGGCACCGCAGTGTCCGGCGGGACCTTTTCCGGCGATAAAATGGTTCGTCGTCTGCTCAACTTAACCGGCGGCTATCTCGAAAGCTATCACTCGGTCAGTATGGGTAACACGGCGGCGGCAACACCGTATACCTATGGCACCGCCGCCAGCGGCAGCTCTCTGGACACGCTGCTGGACACCAAACTGGTCATTCTCTGGGGGCATAACCCGACGGAAACCATCTTTGGGCACAGCAACCACTTCTACCAGAAGATGAAGCAAAACGGCACGCGCTTCATTGTTGTCGACCCACGCTATTCCGACACGGTTTCCTCCCTTGCCGATCAGTGGATCCCGCTGCTTCCCACAACAGACAACGCCCTGATGGACGCGATGATGTATGTGATCGTCACGGAGAATCTGCACGATCGCGACTTTATTCAGCGCTACACCCTGGGCTTTGACGAAGACGCTATGCCAGAGGGCGTTCCGGCCAATGAATCCCTGATGGCTTACCTGAGCGGTGCAAAGGATGGCGTGGCGAAAACGCCTGAGTGGGCAGAGAAAATCACCCACGTGCCTGCACAAACTATTCGTCAGCTGGCGCGTGACTACGCAACCACCAAACCCGCCGCGCTGATCCAGGGCTGGGGACCGCAGCGTCACAACTGCGGCGAGCGCACCGCGCGCGGCTCGACGATACTGGCCACGCTAACGGGTAACGTCGGGGTGAAAGGCGGCTGGGCAGCAGGCTATGGCGGCTGCGCAAACCGCAAATTTGCGGCCGGGCCAGAGATGCCGGACAACCCGGTCAACGCCAAAATTTCGGTCATGAACTGGGTCCAGGCCGCGGATGATGCTTCTAAGGTAACCGCGGAAGATGGCCTGAAGGATGCTGAGAAGCTGGACAGCAATATCCGCATCCTGTTCTCGCTGGCGGGCAATTATCTGGCTAACCAGAACCCGGATCTTCATCAGGCAACCCGTGTCCTGGAAGACGAGTCGAAAATCGAGTTTATCGTCGCAAGCGATCTGTTTATGACGCCGAGCGCCAGATACGCCGACCTGCTTTTGCCGGAAACCAGCTTCATGGAACGCTGGAATATCGGCGAAACCTGGGGCACGGCAAGCTATCTGATCCTGTCAGAAAAGCTGATTGAACCTGAATTTGAACGCCGTTCAGACTACGACTGGCTACGGGAGGTCGCTGCTAAGCTTGGCGTCGAGCCAGCGTTCAGCGAGGGCCGTGACGAAAAAGCGTGGATTGAGCACATCTGGGAGCAGACGCGGCTGTCCATGCCGGATGAAAACCTGCCGGACTTCGCGACGCTACAGAAGACGCGTCAGCATCTTTTCAAAAGCGCGCCGTACGTTGCCTTTGAAGACAACATTCGCGATCCGCAGAATCATCCGTTCCCGACGCCGTCCGGAAAAATTGAGATCTTCTCGAAGCGTCTGTACGACATGCAGCACCCGGAAATTCCGGCGCTGTCGCACTACGTGCCAGCCCATGAAGGGCCGGAAGACGAGCTGGCGAAAACCTTCCCGCTCCAGCTGTCACCTGGAAAGGGAAAAACCGCGCTAACTCCACCCAGTACGCCAACCCGTGGTTAATTGAGGCGCAGCAGCAAAAGCTGTGGATCAACCCGCAGGATGCGCAAAAGCGCGGCATTGCGCAGGGGGATACCGTGCGTATTCATAACGCGCGCGGCATTTGCGAGATCCCGGCGGAGGTCACGCCGCGCATCATTCCAGGCGTGGTGGCCATGCAGGCAGGCGCCTGGTGGCAGCCGGACGCGCAGGGTATCGATAAAGGCGGCTGCGCGAACGTGCTCAGTTCCGCCCGTATTACCGCGCTTGCGAAAGGGAATTCCCATCAAACCATGCTGGTGGAGGTAGCTAAAGCATGAGTCAGTTTAAACATTACGCACCGGTGAGCGACAAACAGCTGGGTTTTTATATCGACTCTTCTCGCTGCTCGGGCTGCAAGGCATGCCAGGTGGCGTGCAAAGATAAAAACAACCTTGAGGTCGGACGTCGTTTCCGTCGCGTTTATGAAGTCAACGGCGGGAGTTTTATCCCGACCGGGCAGGGCGGCGTCAGCAACAACGTTTTTGCCTACACGCTCTCTATTTCCTGTAACCACTGCGCAGACCCTGTCTGCACCAAAAACTGTCCAACCACCGCGATGCATAAGCGTCCGGGGGACGGCATTGTGCGCGTTGATACTGATAAGTGTGTCGGCTGCGGCTACTGCGCATGGTCTTGCCCTTACGGCGCGCCACAGCTCAACGAGCAGACCGGACAGATGTCCAAATGTGATTTCTGCGTGGATCTCCAGGCGAAGGGAGAGCAGCCCGTCTGTGTGGCAACCTGTCCACTCGAAGCGATTAAATTCGGGCCGATTGATGAACTGCGGGCGAAGTATGGTGCGGTCTGTGATGTGAAAGGCTTGCCTGACTCCTCCATCACCAAACCAAACCTGGTGATCAAAGCGCATCAGGGCGCAGAGAAAGAGGGGAAACGTCATGCATGAGTTACCGCTGCTGATTTTTACGCTGTTCCTGCAAGGATCGGTTGGCGTTACGCTGTGGCTGGCGTTCGGAAGCACGCAACGCAGCGCGCTGCTGCCGGCAGCCGGAGCGTTTGTGCTGGCGAGTCTGGGGCTGCTCGCCTCCGCGCTGCACATGGGCTATCCGCTTAATGCTCTTAACGCGCTGCGCCACGTATCCAGCTCCTGGCTGAGCCGTGAGATTATCTTTGCCAGTCTTTATCTTGCGGCGCTTGGCTTCGCAACGCTGCTGATGTTTGTCAAAAAGCCAGGCTGGAAGCCACTGTTGGTTGTGGCAGGTCTGGTTGGTTTAGTCGACGTGTTCTGCATGGCGCAGATCTACATGCACGCATCTGTGGTGACATGGCAGCACGTAAACACGCTGGTGCTGTTTTTCGGTTCGGTGGGGATTATCGGCTCAGCCTGCATGGCCGTTGGGACGCGTTCCCAGACTACCGTGCGTGCGGCGGTTGTCATTATCACGCTGCTGGTGCTTGTACGTCTGGTGATGCAGCCCGTCTGGCTGGCAGATATTACGGCTATGGACAACACCGTGGTGACGTTCCCTCACGCACCGCTACAGATGCTGGAGCAACTGCGAACCGTTCATCTGCTGAGCTGGTGCGTATCCGTTGCGGGTATGCTGTGCTTTGCTGCGGGCGGTCTGAAAGCGGCGCGATCTCCCATGCTGCTGGGAAGCGCATTGCTGATTGTCGGTGAGCTGATGCTGCGCTTCGTTTTCTTCAGTATTGGCTGATGAGTGGATTGACCTTTGCCCCGGCGATGGACGTGACGCATGCGTGCGTCCGTCGCCGTTTTCGCCACGCTTCCTGCCTCGCCTGCGCGGACGTCTGTCCTGTGCAGGCTTTTACTTTTACCGACTCAAGCGTCTCGGTTGATGACAGCCGCTGTATTGAATGCGGTGACTGCCTGTTCGTCTGCCCCGCTGAGGCCATCACCGGCATCACGCCGCGAAAACGCTTTCTGTGTGGCGATACGCTTGTTGGGCCGTTTACTGACCGTGCGCCAGGGGTGAATGAGCTTCTGCTGTGGCACGCGCAGCACCACGTTCGTTTTATCAGTATCGACGCGGAGCAGAATCCTGACTGGTTGCTGGCGATTGCCCGGCTGAATCTGGCGCTTCGTCGACGCGGTGAAGCGGCGTGGGCGTTTAAACATATACCCGTCAACGAGGTTAATACCGCCCGGCGTGCGCTGATGCACGTTCCCCGTGAGGATGTCCGGGCCTGTAGCGTCGTGCCCGGTCAGCGTAAACTGCGCAGGGCGTTTTCTGCGTTTAGCGAGGCAGAGATAACTCTCGATGCCAAATCCTGCATACTGTGCGGCGCGTGCTGGCGAAGTTGTACGGAAAACGCGATTCGGTTTGAGAACGCTGAACTGGTCGTGGAAACCGGACGCTGTACGGGGTGCGGCGGCTGCGAAGCGGTATGCCAGCATGCGGCGATAAACGTGACGCAAACAGACGGGGTAGGGAAAAGCGTGACCATACCGGCATATGAAGCCGTTTGCCTGACGTGCCACCGTCATTTCTGGTCATTTAGGTCTGATGAAAAGCAGTGTCCGCTCTGTTTTCATCATCAACACGGTATGCGAAATACGAGCTGTTGCTAATCTTCGTCTCATTTTAAAAAAATGTTATGCATAACCATAGGCAATGGCGCTATTGCTCTTTATAATCCGCGCCACACCATACTCAGGTATGCAAAAACAACAGAACATTTTACAGAGGTTATCAATGGCTATTGAACGTACTTTTTCCATCATCAAACCAAACGCGGTGGCAAAAAACGTTATTGGCAGCATCTTCGCTCGCTTTGAATCAGCAGGGTTTAAGATCGTTGGCACCAAAATGCTGCACCTGACCGTTGAGCAGGCTCGCGGTTTTTACGCTGAGCATGAAGGTCGCCCATTCTTTGATGGTCTGGTCGAGTTCATGACCTCTGGCCCAATCGTGGTATCCGTACTGGAAGGCGAAAACGCGGTACAGCGTCACCGCGATCTGCTGGGTGCAACCAACCCGGACAACGCGCTGGCAGGTACTCTGCGCGCCGACTATGCAGACAGCTTCACCGAGAACGGCACCCACGGTTCCGACTCTGTTGAATCTGCTGCGCGCGAAATCGCGTTCTTCTTCGCTGAAGGCGAAGTGTGCCCGCGCACTCGCTAATAATTTCGTAAATGCCGCGTGCAAACGTGGCATCCCTGCGCCAGACTTTGTACAATGCAACGCCCCGGACGAGCAGACTGCTTACCGGGGCGTTTCTTTTCAACCCACCAAGGGCCACAACGTGTAACAACGAGGCCGGAAAAAATTATGTCTGAATTAGTGAATACCTCCGAAGTCGCCATTCCTGCGGTTCCCAATAAAAATGGAAAAATTAACCTGCTGGACCTGAACCGTCAGCAGATGCGCGAGTTCTTTAAAGAGATGGGCGAGAAGCCATTTCGTGCCGATCAGGTCATGAAATGGATGTACCACTATTGCAGCGACAACTTTGATGACATGACGGACATCAACAAAGTGCTGCGCAATAAGCTTAAAGAAGTGGCGGAAATCCGCGCACCGGAAGTGGTGGAAGAGCAGCGCTCTTCAGATGGCACCATCAAGTGGGCCATTGCCGTTGGCGATCAGCGCGTTGAAACCGTGTATATCCCGGAAGACGATCGCGCCACGCTGTGCGTCTCTTCTCAGGTGGGCTGTGCGCTGGAGTGCAAATTCTGCTCTACGGCGCAGCAGGGCTTTAACCGTAACCTGCGCGTGTCGGAAATCATCGGCCAGGTCTGGCGTGCCGCGAAAATCGTGGGCGCGGCGAAAGTCACCGGTACACGTCCAATCACCAACGTGGTGATGATGGGGATGGGTGAACCGCTGCTCAACCTGACCAACGTCGTTCCGGCGATGGAAATCATGCTCGACGATTTCGGTTTTGGTCTGTCCAAGCGCCGCGTTACGCTCTCTACTTCCGGCGTTGTGCCTGCGCTGGACAAACTGGGCGACATGATTGACGTTGCGCTGGCCATCTCCCTTCACGCGCCAAACGACGCCATCCGTGACGAAATTGTGCCGATCAACAAAAAGTACAATATCGAAACCTTCCTGGCTGGCGTGCGCCGTTACCTGGAGAAATCTAACGCGAACCAGGGCCGCGTGACCATTGAGTACGTGATGCTGGATCATGTTAACGACGGTACCGAACATGCACATGAGCTGGCTGAACTGCTGAAAGATACGCCATGTAAGATCAACCTGATCCCATGGAACCCGTTCCCGGGCGCGCCGTATGGCCGTAGCTCGAACAGCCGTATCGATCGCTTCTCAAAAGTGCTGATGGAGTATGGTTTCACCACCATCGTTCGTAAAACGCGTGGCGATGATATCGACGCAGCCTGTGGTCAGCTGGCGGGTGACGTTATTGACCGTACCAAACGTACGCTGCGTAAGCGCATGCAGGGTGAGTCAATCGCGGTCAAAACCGTTTGATTATTATGCAGACACGGCGCGTTTTTTGCGCCGTGAAGCATTAATTTACTGAATATTCAGTCACAATCATTATGACTGATTAATAATTACGGTGCGTTTCATACGACTTTCGGGCAGTATGTAACGACGTAACAACAGTTTAGCGTGAAGGCCTGCCAGCGCTGTCATCTGCGGCCCGACAGTCTTATACTGTTTGTTCCAGGTTAACTGACCTAAAGTTTCGCGGTGCGGGTGGCATTGTGACTCACCGGCACCTGAACCCTTATTTTCACGTACCAGTAGTTGTAGCGAATGAATACTGAAGCCACTCACGATCAAAATGCAGCACTCTCCACTGGCGTTCGTCTTCGCAACGCCCGTGAACAACTCGGACTCAGCCAGCAAGCCGTTGCAGAACGCCTGTGCCTGAAGGTTTCCACCGTTCGCGATATTGAAGAAGATAAGGCACCCGCCGATCTGGCTTCAACGTTTCTGCGCGGTTATATCCGTTCTTACGCCAAACTGGTTCATATCCCTGAAGACGAATTACTGCCGATGATGGAGAAGCAGGCGCCTGTGCGTGCGGCAAAAGTTGCGCCGATGCAGAGCTTCTCTCTGGGTAAACGTCGTAAAAAACGCGATGGCTGGCTGATGAGCTTTACCTGGCTGGTCCTGTTCGTGGTTGTCGGCCTGACGGGCGCATGGTGGTGGCAAAACCACAAAGCGCAGCAGGAAGAGATCACGACGATGGCCGATCAGTCCTCCGCTGAGCTCAATCAGTCTGGTAATAACGGCGCGCAAAGCGTGCCGCTGAGCACCGAAGGAGCTGCGACCTCCAGCGAACCTCAGGCGGCAGCAAGCAGCACGCCTGCAACCGAGCCAGCGACGACGCCAGAAGCGACGGCGAATACTGCACCAGCCACCCAGGCCCAGGATCAAAACGCGGTCGTATCACCTTCACAGGCCAATGTTGATACCGCCCCTGCGGCAACGGCACCGGCAGATAACACCGCGGCGTCACTGCCAACTGACCCGGCGGGTACGGCGGCACCTGCCGTTGACCCGAATGCGCTGGTGATGAATTTCACGGCGGATTGCTGGCTGGAAGTGACTGATGCGACAGGTAAAAAGCTGTTCAGCGGCCTGCAACGTAAAGATGGCACGTTAAATCTAACGGGCCAGGCACCTTACAAGCTTAAAATCGGCGCACCGGCAGCGGTACAGATCCAGTATCAAGGAAAACCTGTCGATCTGAGCCGCTTTATCAGAACTAACCAGGTTGCGCGTCTTACCGTTAATGCCGAACAATCAGCAGCACAGTAACAGACGGGCAATGCGGGAGATTTTACATGCATAACCAGGCTCCTATTCAACGTAGAAAATCGAAACGGATTTACGTTGGGAACGTGCCAGTCGGCGATGGGGCGCCTATCGCCGTCCAGTCGATGACCAATACGCGTACTACGGATGTAGAAGCGACGGTCAATCAAATCAAAGCATTAGAACGCGTAGGCGCGGACATTGTTCGCGTCTCTGTACCGACCATGGATGCCGCCGAGGCGTTCAAACTGATCAAGCAGCAGGTGAGCGTTCCGCTGGTTGCCGATATTCACTTCGATTACCGTATCGCGCTGAAAGTCGCTGAATATGGTGTCGATTGCCTGCGTATTAACCCAGGCAACATCGGCAACGAAGAGCGCATTCGCATGGTGGTTGACTGCGCCCGCGACAAAAACATTCCAATCCGTATCGGCGTGAACGCTGGCTCTCTGGAAAAAGATCTCCAGGAAAAGTACGGTGAGCCGACGCCGCAGGCGCTGCTCGAATCCGCAATGCGTCACGTCGATCATCTGGATCGCCTTAACTTCGATCAGTTTAAAGTGAGCGTGAAAGCGTCTGACGTCTTCCTGGCCGTTGAATCGTATCGTCTGCTGGCAAAACAGATCGATCAGCCGCTCCACCTTGGGATCACCGAGGCGGGCGGTCTGCGAAGCGGTTCGGTAAAATCGGCGATTGGTCTCGGCCTGCTGCTCTCTGAAGGCATCGGCGACACGTTACGCGTCTCCCTGGCCGCCGATCCGGTGGAAGAGATCAAAGTCGGTTTCGACATCCTGAAATCACTGCGTATCCGCGCGCGTGGGATCAACTTCATTGCCTGCCCAACCTGTTCACGTCAGGAGTTTGACGTGATCGGCACCGTGAATGCTCTGGAGCAGCGCCTGGAAGACATCATCACCCCAATGGACGTTTCCATCATCGGCTGCGTGGTGAACGGTCCGGGTGAAGCGCTGGTGTCCACGCTGGGCGTTACCGGCGGTAACAAGAAAAGTGGTCTCTATGAAGATGGCGTTCGTAAAGATCGTCTGGATAATAGTGATATGATCGACCAGCTCGAAGCCCGGATTCGCGCGAAAGCGACGATGATGGACGAAGCGAAGCGCATCAGCGTTCAGCAGGTTGAAAAATAACGTGATGGGAAGCAGGCTGCTTCCCATGTATGATTGAACCCATTCTTTGGGTTCTTTTTTGTATATAGAAAGAGAATAAACGTGGCAAAAAACATTCAAGCCATCCGCGGCATGAACGATTATCTGCCTGGCGAAACCGCCATCTGGCAGCGCATTGAAGGCACACTGAAGCAGGTGCTCGGCAGCTACGGTTACAGCGAAATTCGTTTGCCGATTGTAGAGCAGACCCCGTTATTCAAACGCGCGATCGGCGAAGTAACCGACGTGGTTGAAAAAGAGATGTACACCTTTGAGGACCGCAACGGCGACAGCCTGACTCTGCGTCCTGAGGGGACGGCGGGTTGCGTACGCGCCGGCATCGAACATGGTCTCCTGTACAATCAGGAGCAGCGCCTGTGGTATATCGGCCCGATGTTCCGCCACGAACGTCCGCAAAAAGGCCGCTACCGTCAGTTCAACCAGCTTGGCGTGGAAGTGTTTGGTCTGCAAGGACCAGATATCGATGCCGAACTGATTATGCTTACTGCCCGCTGGTGGCGTGCGCTCGGTATTTCTGAGCACGTTTCTCTGGAGCTGAACTCTATCGGTTCTCTGGAAGCGCGTGCGAACTATCGCGATGCGCTGGTGGCGTTCCTGGAACAGCACAAAGAGAAGCTCGACGAAGACTGTAAGCGTCGTATGTACAGCAACCCGCTGCGCGTACTCGATTCCAAAAATCCTGACGTACAGGCGCTGCTGAACGATGCGCCAGCGCTGGGTGACTACCTGGATGAGGATTCCCGCGAACACTTTGCCGGCCTGTGCAAGCTGCTTGAAGCGGCGGGCATTGCTTATACCGTTAACCAGCGTCTGGTGCGCGGTCTGGACTACTACAACCGCACCGTATTTGAGTGGGTCACCACCAGCCTCGGTTCGCAGGGCACCGTCTGTGCCGGCGGTCGTTATGACGGTCTGGTCGAACAACTGGGTGGTCGCGCAGCACCGGCTGTAGGCTTCGCGATGGGCCTTGAGCGACTTGTTTTGCTGGTTCAGGCAGTTAATCCGGAATTTAAAGCCGATCCTGTTGTCGATATATACCTGGTGGCCTCAGGTGCGGATACGCAGTCTGCGGCGATGCAGCTTGCCGAACGCGTGCGCGATGCGCTGCCGGACGTTAAGCTGATGACCAACCACGGCGGCGGCAACTTTAAAAAACAGTTTGCTCGTGCCGATAAGTGGGGCGCAAGTATCGCACTGGTGCTGGGTGAGTCCGAAGTGGCCAACGGCGAAGTGGTAGTTAAAGACCTGCGCTCTGGTGAGCAAACTACGGTAACGCAGGATGGCGTTGCGGCGCACTTGCGCACTCTATTGGGCTAAGGAGAAGGACTGCGTGGAAATTTACGAGAACGAACACGACCAGGTTGATGCGGTTAAGCGCTTCTTTGCTGAAAACGGCAAGGCACTGGTTGTAGGGGTTATTTTAGGTGTTGGTGCGCTGGTAGGCTGGCGTTACTGGAACAATCATCAGGCTGACTCTGCTCGCGGTTCGTCCCTGAACTACGAAAATACCGTTAGCGCAATCCGTGCCGATCAGCCGCAAACGCTGACGGCTGCGGAGAAATTTGCCGCTGACAACAAAAACACCTACGGCGCGCTGGCTGCGCTGGAAGTGGCTCAGCAGTATGTTGATAAAAACGAACTGGACAAAGCCGCTGCGCAACTGTCTCAGGGGCTTGCTGCTGCCAGTGACGAAAATCTGAAAGCGGTGATCAATCTGCGTCTGGCGCGTATCCAGGTTCAGCAGAAAAAAGCCGACGACGCGCTGAAAACGCTTGATACCATCAAAGGCGAAGGCTTTGCCGCTATTGTTGCCGATCTTCGCGGTGAAGCACTGCTGAGTAAAGGTGATAAAGCGGGCGCGCGTAAAGCGTGGCAAGCTGGCGTGGATAGTAAAGCTTCACCTGCGCTGAGCGAAATGATGCAGATGAAAATAAATAATTTGTCCGTCTGAGAGGGACCCAATGCAATTGCGTAAATTACTTCTGCCAGGACTGCTTTCTGTTACGTTATTGAGTGGTTGTTCACTGTTCAGTGGCGAAGAAGACGTTGTTAAAATGTCCCCGCTGCCGACGGTTGAAAACCAGTTCACCCCATCCACCGCCTGGGACACCTCCGTGGGTGATGGTATTGGCGATTTTTATTCCAACCTGCACCCGGCATTTGCTGACGGCGTTGTCTATGCGGCCGATCGCAAAGGCACCGTTAAAGCGCTGAACGCTGATGACGGAAAAGAAGTGTGGTCCATTAACCTGGCGGAAAAAGACGGCTGGTTCTCCCGTAAACCTGCACTGCTTTCTGGCGGCCTGACCGTTGCTGGCGGTCACGTGTATGTGGGCAGCGAAAAAGCGCAGGTTTACGCGCTGAATGCCAGCGACGGTTCGGTTGCATGGCAGACCACCGTTGCCGGTGAATCCTTGTCGCGTCCGGTTGTCAGCGACGGCCTGGTGCTGATCCATACCAGCAACGGCCAGTTGCAGGCGCTGAACGAAGCCGATGGTCTGGTAAAATGGACGGTTAACCTGGATATGCCAGCGCTGTCTCTGCGTGGCGAATCTGCTCCGGCGACCGCCTTTGGCGCCGCCATTGTGGGCGGTGACAACGGCCGTGTCAGCGCGGTACTGATGCAGCAGGGCCAGATGATCTGGCAGCAGCGTATTTCCCAGGCGACCGGTTCAACTGAAATTGACCGTCTGAGTGACGTGGACACCACGCCAGTTATCGTCGACGGTGTGGTTTACGCGCTGGCGTACAACGGCAACCTGACGGCGCTGGACCTGCGTAGCGGCCAGATCATGTGGAAACGTGAGCTGGGTTCCGTGAACGATTTCATCGTCGACGGCAACCGTATTTATATGGTGGATCAGAACGACCGTCTGCTGGCGCTGAGCACCGAAGGTGGCGTGACGCTGTGGACGCAGAGCGATCTGCTGCACCGTCTGCTGACCGCACCGGCACTGTATAACGGCAGCCTGGTGGTGGGCGACAGCGAAGGCTATATGCACTGGATCGATCCAGAGAATGGTCGCTTCGTGGCACAGCAGAAAGTGGATAGCTCAGGCTTCCTGACGGAGCCCGTTGTGGCTGACGGCAAACTGCTGATTCAGGCAAAAGACGGCACGCTGTACGCGATCACGCGTTAATTACACGGCGGTTGTAGTATACTAAACGGCTCCTGTTCACTCAGGAGCCGTTTTGACATTTTTAAAAACGCTGCGAAAGCGACGTTATTTTGAATTTTATGAGGCTTCAAACATGGTACCTGTGGTCGCGCTTGTCGGGCGCCCTAACGTTGGAAAATCCACTCTTTTTAACCGTTTAACACGCACCCGTGATGCGCTGGTTGCGGATTTCCCGGGGCTGACGCGTGACCGTAAGTACGGTCGTGCAGAGGTGGAAGGACGCGAGTTCATCTGTATCGATACCGGGGGTATTGACGGTACGGAAGACGGCGTAGAAACCCGCATGGCAGAGCAATCTCTGCTGGCTATCGAAGAAGCGGATGTGGTTCTGTTTATGGTGGATGCTCGCGCTGGCCTGATGCCCGCGGATTCTGCTATCGCTAAACATCTGCGTTCACGCGAAAAGCCAACCTTCCTGGTGGCGAACAAAACTGACGGCATCGATGCCGATCAGGCTGTTGCGGATTTCTGGTCTTTAGGCCTGGGCGATATTTATCCTATCGCGGCCTCGCATGGTCGTGGCGTTACCAGCCTGCTGGAAACCGTTCTGCTGCCGTGGGTAGATGAAGTGAACCCGCCGGAAGAGGTGGACGAGGACGCTGAATACTGGGCGCAGTTTGAAGCCGGAGAGGAAGGCGAGGAAGAGCCGGAAGACGACTTCAACCCGCAGGATCTGCCTATCAAGCTGGCTATCGTGGGTCGCCCAAACGTAGGTAAGTCTACGCTTACTAACCGTATTCTCGGTGAAGAGCGCGTGGTGGTTTACGACATGCCAGGCACAACGCGTGACAGCATTTACATTCCAATGCAGCGCGATGAACGTGAGTACGTACTTATCGACACCGCAGGGGTGCGTAAGCGCGGGAAAATCACCGATGTGGTGGAAAAATTCTCGGTGATCAAAACCCTTCAGGCGATTGAAGACGCCAACGTGGTGCTGCTGGTCATCGACGCACGTGAAGGTATCTCCGATCAGGATCTCTCTCTGCTCGGCTTTATCCTCAATAGTGGGCGCTCGCTGGTTATCGTCGTCAACAAGTGGGACGGTTTGAGCAATGAAGTGCGCGAGCAGGTGAAAGAGACGCTGGACTTCCGTCTGGGCTTTATCGACTTTGCCCGCGTTCACTTCATCTCTGCCCTGCACGGGAGTGGTGTTGGCAACCTGTTCGAATCCGTTCGTGAAGCCTATGACAGCTCTACCCGCCGTCAGAGCACGGCGATGCTGACCCGTATCATGAACATGGCTGCTGAAGACCACCAGCCGCCGCTGGTGCGCGGTCGTCGCGTGAAGCTGAAATATGCTCACGCCGGGGGGTATAACCCGCCTATCGTGGTGATCCACGGTAACCAGGTGAAGGATCTGCCGGACTCCTACAAACGCTACCTGATGAACTACTTCCGCAAGTCGCTGGACGTGATGGGTACGCCTATCCGTATTCAGTTCAAGGAAGGGGAGAACCCGTTTGCGAATAAACGCAACACCCTGACGCCGAACCAGATGCGTAAGCGTAAGCGTTTGATTAAGCACATTAAGAAAAGCAAATAATTCTTACCGAACTCACTAAAACCCGCGCCTGTCGCGGGTTTTTTTCGCCCATTCAAAAGGCCTGCCTTCCCTGTGTGATGTCAATCACTATTCGCTTTTAACCATGTTTATATCTAAGAAAGTAGACAATCATCGAATTTTCGTCTTAAAGTCCAGGGTTCGGGACTAGACAAAACTAGCGCCTGGTTATCAAATGGTTAACCAACATTTCGCCGCATGTAAAAAATCGATCGGATACGTAACCGTTCGGCGTACATGCTGGTGTTTACAAGCACGACACATACCTTTTCGGGAGAATTATGCAATCCTCTGTTAATCAAAAAGAGAGCCGAACCTTCTTCGGCCATCCTTATCCGCTCGGTTCGCTGTTCTTCACCGAGATGTGGGAGCGTTTTTCGTTTTACGGTATTCGCCCGCTACTGATTCTGTTTATGGCCGCCACCGTGTATGACGGCGGAATGGGCCTGGCGCGTGAAAACGCCTCGGCGATTGTCGGCATCTTTGCCGGCACCATGTACCTCGCTGCGCTGCCGGGCGGCTGGCTGGCGGATAACTGGCTCGGCCAGCAGCGGGCCGTCTGGTACGGTTCGATTTTGATTGCGCTCGGGCACCTGTCGATCGCCCTGTCGGCCATCATGGGCGACAACCTGTTCTTCATCGGCCTGATGTTTATCGTGCTCGGCTCCGGCCTGTTCAAGACCTGTATCTCGGTCATGGTCGGCACCCTGTATAAAAAAGGCGATGCGCGTCGTGACGGCGGTTTCTCGCTGTTCTATATGGGCATCAACATGGGCTCGTTCATTGCCCCTCTGATTTCCGGCTGGCTGATTAAAACCCACGGCTGGCACTGGGGCTTTGGTATCGGTGGTATCGGGATGCTGGTCGCCCTGATTATCTTCCGCGTGTTTGCCGTTCCGGCCATGAAGCGCTACGACAGTGAAGTCGGTCTGGACTCCACCTGGAACAGTCCGGTAGTGAAACGTAACGGCGTGGGTGCCTGGCTGCTGGCGCTGGCTGTGGGTGTTGCAATCATCGTAACGTTGATTGCCCAGGGCGTGATTGTGATTAATCCGGTCGCGGTCGCCAGCGTGCTGGTGTATGTGATTGCCGCCTCCGTCGCGCTCTACTTCATCTATCTGTTCATCTTCGCCGGGCTGAATCGCAAAGAGCGCGCAAGGCTGCTGGTGTGCTTTATTCTGCTGGTCTCCGCCGCGTTCTTCTGGTCCGCGTTCGAGCAGAAGCCAACCTCCTTCAACCTGTTCGCCAACGACTACACTAACCGCATGATCGGTGATTTTGAGATCCCGGCGGTGTGGTTCCAGTCGATCAATGCCCTGTTCATCATTCTGCTGGCCCCGGTATTTAGCTGGGCATGGCCGAAGCTGGCGAGCAAAAACATTCGTCCGAGCAGCATCACCAAGTTCGTGATCGGCATTCTGTGCGCGGCGGCGGGCTTTGGCCTGATGATGCTGGCGGCGCAGAACGTGCTGAGCAACGGTGGGGCAGGGGTTTCTCCGTTCTGGCTGGTGGGCAGTATCCTGATGCTGACGCTCGGGGAACTGTGCCTGAGTCCGATTGGTCTTGCGACCATGACCCTGCTGGCGCCGGAGAGAATGCGCGGCCAGATGATGGGCCTGTGGTTCTGCGCCAGTGCGCTGGGTAACCTGGCTGCGGGGCTGATTGGTGGTCACGTGAAGGCCGACCAGCTGGATATGCTGCCAGACCTCTTTGCCCGTTGCTCCATTGCGCTGCTGATTTGTGCTGCGGTGCTGATCGTCCTCATTGTTCCGGTGCGCCGCATGCTGGAAAATGCGCAGACTAAACCGGCCGCTAACGCCTGATAAACCTCGACCTTGCCGGGGTGGCGTTATGCCCCGGCAATTGACTTAACGAGGTAAGAACATGCTGTTAGGGTTTGTTGGGCTTGGTGCTGTGGTTGAAACGGCTTACTTACCGGCAATACGAAATCTTTTTCCTGATACTCCGCGCTGTTTAGGTTTTGATATTCATCCCGAGAAGCAGCCTGAAGGGGTCACACGTTGCGCGTCGCTCGGTGAACTTCTTTCCCACCCGCTGGATACCCTGTTTATCACCACTTCCTCCCTGTACCATCTCGAGGTACTTGAGCAGGCGCTGGCCTCACCCGCGTCGCGTATTGTGGTAGAAAAACCGATTGTCGCCACGCTGCCCCAAATTGAAAAACTGAAAGCGCTGCTGGCTCAACCGGGAGCCGCCGACCGCGTGCTGGCGCTCGATCACTGGATGGCGCGTCTCGATAGCGTAAAGCAATCACTGGTCGCTCATGTTTCTGACATCGTCAAAATCGAAGGTTTTTTGCAGGAGCCAAGCGGGTATAACGCCGAAGGAGAGCCCATTGCGCTCAACTTCGCCACCGGCGAGCCAGACGCGCGAACGCTTCGCCATCCAGATGGTGTGATTCTGGATATCGGTACGCACGTGCTGGCGATGCTGCGTGAAACGGTGCTTTACCTGGGCGGCAGTGACGATATGACGTTGCAGGTGGTGACAGCAAAAGACCGCCTGGGCCGCGAAATCGCAACGGGCGATCTGACCACGGCGGAAGGCGAGGCGCATTTGCAGGGAAGCATCAGCGGCGTGCCGGTGGACATCTGGCTTAACAAATACGCGGGACCTGCGGGCGGGCAAAAGGGATTACGCTTCCATTTGCGCGACGGGCGTATCGTCAGCCACGACCGACGCGGCGCAGAAGATGTGCTGGAGCTGATTAAGGGTAAAGAAATTCAGCGCTGGCATATTCCCGGTACGATCTACGAGCATTGCCTTGCGGAGCATATTCTGGGGGCAAAAAGTCTCTTTGAACGGGATCCGCACCAGGTGAGCCGCACGACGCGCCGCAGGGTCGAGGAGGTGACGCTGCTGCTGACCTTACAGCAACAGTTGCGTGGCCCGCACTGAACGCGACGTGGTAAAATTATCGCAGACCTGAACGCTTTGAAGGAGTCACCATGACGATTACCTGCCCGGATTGCCAGACACCGCTGGAGCCCCTGAACGGGGTAGCGCACTGCGAAAGTTGTAATAAAGATATCGCGCTCGAAGCCCGCTGCCCGGAGTGTCATCAGCCACTCCAGGTACTAAAAGCCTGCGGTGCGGTGGACTATTTTTGCCAGAACGGCCACGGTCTTATCTCTAAAAAACGCGTGGAGTTTGTTCGGGCCGAAGGTTAATCGCACACGCAGCCTTCACCTTTCTGCCACAGTTCCACCAGCGACTCGGGTGCTTCCTGCTCGGGTACCAGCACGATGATATCGGCGTAGTGCGCCTGATTTTGGCCGGTCCAGATAATCTGGATGCGGAAATAGCGCTGGTCACCGCTGCCGGGGGAAGAGGCTTGCCCGGGCGGCTGGCCGCGCGGGAAAGCCTGCTCAAGAATGCTCACCAGGCGCTGGCGCTGGGCCTCATTAAGCGAGGAGAGCGCAATGGTGCGCTGGCCGCTCAGTTTAGGGATAAAGGCGACGCCGCCTTCCCGGGCCAGCTCAACCACGGCGTCATCCGTCAGTTCCGGAACCTGCATTTACAGCACTCCTACCTGTTCCCAGGCTTGTTTTATAGCCGCCCCAACGTCGCTACCGGAGCGTTTCTCGCCGTGCGCGATCGTCAGTTTTGCGAAAGCGTCAAAATCCGCATCCTGCGCCAGGTTGCGATCGCAAACCGTGTCGTACCAGGCATAACCCGCTTTTTCCCAGGCGTAGCCACCGATCGCCGTTGCGGCCAGGTAAAACGCGCGGTTGGGGATGCCGGAGTTAAGATGCACGCCACCGTTATCCTCGCGCGTCTTGATGAAGTCTTTCATGTGCGCGGGCTGCGGGTCTTTGCCGAGCAGCGGATCGTCGTAGGCGGTACCGGGTTCAGACATGGAACGTAGCCCTTTGCCGTTAATCCCCGCTGCCAGCAGCCCTTCACCAATGAGCCAGTCTGCTTTATCGGCGGTTTGCTTAAGATGGTATTGCTTCACCAGCGAGCCGAACACGTCTGATAAGGACTCGTTCAGCGCGCCCGACTGCTCAAAATAGATCAGTCCGGCTTCGGTCTCGGTCACGCCGTGGCTCAGCTCATGCGCCACCACGTCGATGGCAATGGTGAAGCGGTTGAAGATTTCTCCGTCACCGTCGCCAAAGACCATCTGCTGGCCGTTCCAGAAGGCGTTCTGATATTCCCGGCCATAGTGCACGGTGCCGGTGAGGATCAGCCCTTTGTTATCGAGCGAATCGCGCTGATATTCTTTCCAGAAGAAATCATGGGTGATACCCAGATAATCGTACGCTTCATCCACCGCCACATCGCCGTTGGAGGGCTGGCCTTCATAGCGCACCTGGCTACCCGGCAGCTCCTGGGTCTGTTTCGCATCGTAGATGTCACGCTCAAGCTGACCGGCTTTATTCACATGCGGCGCGGCGGGTTTGCCCGGCATATGGGCCATCAGCGTCTGGACGTGGGTTAAGGTCTGACGGGCGCAGCGCTGCTGCGGCTCAGAACCGCTTTCGATAATTCGACGAAGAATATACGGAGGGATGACGCTATGAAGATGGGGCATGCTGCTCTCCTTATTAAAAAAGGCAATAGCAGCAGTATAGTTTGTAACCGGCGAAGATTTATCCGCTTTTACGCTGGCGCGTTTTTTTCACCGGTTTGATCTCTTTCACCTCACTCTCGACCCAGCCGTCAGAAAGCCGGGTGGTGAGCACATCCCCGGCTTTAACCTGTTTCGTTTGTTTCAGCACTTTGCCGTCCGTCGCGGTGGTCACACTATAGCCGCGAGCCAGCGTGGAGAGCGGGCTGACGGCTTCCAGATGGGTGACCGCATTGCCAAAACGCTCGCGGGTGGCGCTCAGGCGTGAGCGGATATTTTCCGCGAGGCGGAACTCAAGCTGCTGGATCCGCGTTTGCGCGCGATAAATCTTCGGCTGCGGATTCTGCTGGTTCAGACGCTGCGTCGTGCGCTGCTGGCGCGATACCGCCCGCTTAAGCTGGTTATCCAGCGCGAAGTTCATCCGCTGACGCAGACGTTCCAGCACGGTTTGCTGACGCGCCAGACGCAATTGCGGATGCTGCTGTTGCAGACGATGGTGAAGCTGGGTAAAGCGGCGGGTACGGTTGGCGAGGAAGTAGTCCATCGCCATCTCCAGGCGCTGCTGCCCGTTCTGGATCTGACGCAGCAGCTCCAGCTGGTTACGGCTGACCACCTCTGCCGCCGCGGACGGCGTGGGCGCGCGTAAATCCGCGACAAAATCGGCAATCGTCACATCCGTTTCGTGACCGACGGCACTTACCACCGGGATAAGGCTGGCAAAGATTGCCCGCGCCACGCGCTCGTCGTTAAAGCTCCAAAGGTCTTCCAGCGAGCCGCCGCCGCGCCCAACGATTAATACATCACACTCCTGACGGGCATTTGCCAGTTCAATCGCGCGCACGATCTGCCCCGGCGCATCGTCACCCTGAACGGCAGTTGGGTAAATAATGACGGGCAGGGAAGGGTCACGGCGCTTCAGGACGTGCAAAATATCGTGCAGGGCCGCACCGGTTTTCGAGGTGATAACCCCAACGCAGTGGGCAGGTGAGGGCAGGGGCTTTTTAAACTGCTGGTCGAACAATCCCTCAGCCGAAAGCATGGCTTTTAGCTGCTCGTACTTCTGCTGCAATAAGCCTTCACCGGCGGGCTGCATGCTCTCGACGATAATCTGATAATCGCCGCGCGGCTCATACAGGGTAATATTGGCGCGAACCAGAACCTGCTGGCCATGCTGAGGACGGAACGTCACGCGACGGTTGCTGTTGCGGAACATCGCGCAGCGCACCTGAGCGGTGTCGTCTTTCAGCGTAAAGTACCAGTGACCGGAAGCAGGCTGCGTGAAGTTAGAGATTTCACCGCTGATCCAGACCTGTCCCATTTCCTGCTCAAGCAGCAAACGCACCGTCTGATTAAGGCGGCTGACAGTATAAATTGAGGGGGATTGAGAGGATAACATGTGAGCGGGATCAAATTCTAAATCAGCAAGTTATTCAGTCGATAGTAACCTGCTGAGAGGTGAGCGCAAGCATTTTTTTCAAAAAAGTGTGGATGCAATCGGTTACGCTCTGTATAATGCCACGGCAATATTTAACCACCCAGGTCAGAGATATTGCCCATGCTACGTATCGCTAAAGAAGCACTGACGTTTGACGACGTCCTCCTCGTTCCCGCTCACTCCACCGTTCTGCCGAATACTGCCGACCTCAGCACGCAGTTGACGAAAACCATTCGTCTGAACATTCCTATGCTCTCCGCAGCAATGGACACCGTGACTGAAGCGCGTCTGGCTATCGCCCTGGCACAGGAAGGCGGCATTGGCTTTATCCACAAAAACATGTCTATCGAGCGTCAGGCGGAAGAAGTTCGCCGCGTGAAGAAGCATGAATCCGGTATCGTGTCCGATCCTCAGACCGTTCTGCCAACCACCACGCTGCACGAAGTGAAAGCCCTGACCGAGCGTAACGGCTTTGCAGGCTATCCGGTAGTCACTGAAGACAACGAACTGGTGGGTATCATTACCGGTCGTGACGTGCGTTTCGTGACTGACCTGAACCAGCCTGTCAGCGTCTACATGACGCCAAAAGAGCGTCTGGTGACCGTGCGTGAAGGCGAAACCCGCGACGTGGTGCTGGCGAAAATGCACGAAAAACGCGTTGAGAAAGCGCTGGTTGTGGACGCGAACTTCCACCTGCGCGGCATGATCACCGTTAAAGATTTCCAGAAAGCAGAACGTAAACCGAACGCCTGTAAAGACGAGCATGGCCGTCTGCGCGTCGGCGCTGCGGTTGGCGCAGGTGCGGGTAACGAAGAGCGCGTTGACGCGCTGGTTGCTGCGGGCGTTGACGTGCTGCTGATTGACTCCTCCCACGGCCACTCCGAAGGCGTTCTGCAACGTATTCGTGAAACCCGTGCTAAATACCCGGATCTCCAGATCATCGGCGGTAACGTAGCAACCGGCGCAGGCGCTCGCGCGCTGGCGGAAGCGGGTTGCAGCGCGGTGAAAGTGGGTATCGGTCCTGGCTCTATCTGTACCACCCGTATCGTCACCGGCGTAGGCGTGCCGCAGATCACCGCGGTTTCTGACGCGGTTGAAGCGCTGGAAGGTACCGGTATTCCGGTAATCGCGGACGGCGGTATCCGTTTCTCTGGCGACATCGCCAAAGCGATCGCCGCAGGTGCCGCAGCCGTGATGGTGGGCTCCATGCTGGCCGGTACCGAAGAATCCCCGGGTGAAATCGAACTCTACCAGGGGCGTTCTTATAAATCCTACCGCGGTATGGGCTCCCTGGGCGCGATGTCTAAAGGTTCCTCTGACCGTTACTTCCAGACCGATAACGCTGCTGACAAACTGGTGCCGGAAGGTATTGAAGGCCGCGTGGCGTATAAAGGCCGCCTGAAAGAGATCATTCACCAGCAGATGGGCGGCCTGCGCTCCTGTATGGGGCTGACCGGCTGTGGTACCATTGACCTGCTGCGTACCAAAGCGGAATTCGTACGCATCAGCGGTGCGGGTATCCAGGAGAGCCACGTTCACGACGTGACGATCACCAAAGAGTCCCCGAACTACCGTCTGGGCTCCTGATAAATTTCCGCGCCCGGCTCAATGCCGGGCGCTTTGTTTTGTTTCACTTGCCTCGGAATTAGCGTCAATGACGGAAAACATTCATAAACATCGCATTCTCATCCTGGACTTTGGTTCTCAGTACACTCAGCTGGTGGCGCGCCGCGTGCGTGAACTGGGCGTTTACTGTGAGCTGTGGGCGTGGGATGTCACGGAAGCACAGATTCGCGAGTTCAATCCAAGCGGCATCATCCTGTCCGGCGGCCCGGAAAGCACTACCGAAGAGAACAGCCCGCGTGCGCCGCAGTACGTGTTCGAAGCGGGCGTACCGGTGTTCGGCGTTTGCTACGGCATGCAGACCATGGCGATGCAGCTGGGCGGCCACGTAGAAGGCTCTAACGAGCGTGAGTTCGGCTACGCACAGGTTGAAGTCGTCACCGACAGCGCGCTGGTGCGCGGTATCGAAGACTCCCTGACCGCAGACGGCAAACCGCTGCTGGACGTGTGGATGAGCCACGGCGACAAAGTCACCGCTATCCCGTCCGACTTCGTGACCGTTGCCAGCACTGAAAGCTGCCCGTTCGCCATCATGGCGAACGAAGAAAAACGCTTCTACGGCGTGCAGTTCCACCCGGAAGTGACCCACACCCGTCAGGGTATGCGCATGCTGGAGCGCTTCGTGCGTGACATCTGCCAGTGTGAAGCCCTGTGGACCCCGGCAAAAATCATCGACGATGCCGTGGAGCGTATCCGCCAGCAGGTTGGCGATGACAAAGTGATCCTCGGCCTCTCCGGCGGCGTGGACTCCTCCGTGACCGCGATGCTGCTGCACCGCGCCATCGGTAAAAACCTGACCTGCGTCTTCGTGGACAACGGTCTGCTGCGTCTGAACGAAGCCCAGCAGGTTATGGACATGTTTGGCGACCACTTCGGTCTGAACATCGTTCACGTGGAAGGCGAGCAGCGCTTCCTGGACGAGCTGAAAGGCGAGAACGATCCGGAAGCGAAACGTAAAATCATCGGTCGCGTGTTCGTGGAAGTGTTCGACGAAGAAGCGCTGAAGCTGGAAGATGTGAAATGGCTGGCGCAGGGCACCATCTACCCTGACGTGATCGAGTCTGCGGCCTCCGCCACCGGTAAAGCGCACGTCATCAAATCTCACCACAACGTGGGCGGCCTGCCGAAAGAGATGAAGATGGGCCTGGTTGAACCGCTGCGTGAGCTGTTCAAAGACGAAGTGCGTAAGATTGGCCTGGAACTGGGTCTGCCGTACGACATGCTCTACCGTCACCCGTTCCCGGGCCCGGGTCTCGGCGTACGCGTGCTGGGCGAAGTGAAGAAAGAGTTCTGCGACCTGCTGCGTCGCGCGGACGCGATCTTCATCGAAGAGCTGCACAAAGCTGACCTGTACAACAAAGTGAGCCAGGCGTTCACCGTGTTCCTGCCGGTTCGCTCTGTCGGCGTGATGGGCGATGGCCGTAAGTACGACTGGGTTGTTTCCCTGCGTGCGGTGGAAACCATCGACTTCATGACCGCGCACTGGGCGCACCTGCCGTATGACTTCTTAGGCCGCGTGTCTAACCGCATCATCAACGAAGTGAACGGCATTTCCCGCGTGGTGTATGACATCAGCGGCAAGCCACCGGCGACGATCGAGTGGGAGTGATCCTGCGTCCGGCATCGACCGGCATCAAAGAGCACTAAAACACCTATAAGCCCGCGTAACTGCGGGCTTTTTTCATTATTGGCTTGGCACAGTCTGGCAAATTTTCGCATCGCCAAGCACCCGGTTTCTATGGCATGGTAGATGGTACGATTTGAACCTGATGCCATGTTCAGCAATCGATACCATGTTGCTCCTGATGGAGTAATCATGGTATTGAATTCATATAACGCATTGTTCTGTAATGGTTTTTTTATGGAATGTGCGGGGCTTTTTGAGCATGGTATTTTTGAGAGGAAACCCAACCCGACCATGCTGACTGATACCAAGCTGCGCAACCTCAAGCCAAAGGACAAGCTCTACAAAGTGAATGACCGTGACGGCCTCTACGTGGCCGTCACCCCTGCGGGTTCGATTTCGTTCCGCTACAACTACTCGATCCACGGCAGGCAAGAGACCATCACCTTCGGCCGCTACGGTGTCGGAGGGATCACGCTAGCGGAAGCCCGCGAACGGCTGGGCGAAGCCAAGAAGATGATCGCCTCAGGGAAATCTCCAGCCAAGGAGAAGGCCCGAGACAAAGCCCGCGTCAAGGATGCTGAGACATTCGGCGCGTGGGCCGAGAAGTGGTTGCGCGGCTATCAAATGGCAGATTCCACCCGCGACATGCGCCGTGGAACATACGAGCGAGAGCTAAAGCCGAAATTCAGCAACAGGAAACTGATAGAAATTACCCACGAGGACTTGCGGGCGCTTACTGATGCCATCGTAGAACAAGGCAGGCCATCAACGGCCGTGCTTTGCCGCGAAATTATGATGCAGGTCTTCCGCTGGGCTATCGAACGCGGACAGAAGGTTGAGAATCCGGCCGATCTGGTGCGCCCGTCAACTATCGCCAAGTTTGAGCCACGAGATCGAGCACTGACGCCAGATGAAATTGGCTTGATGTACCAGTACATGGAGCGCATTGGCACCACACCTTCGATCCGCGCGGCTGCCAAGCTGCTGTTGCTAACGATGGTTCGCAAAAGCGAACTGACCAACGCAACGTGGAACGAAATCAATTTCACCGACGCGCTCTGGACAATCCCCAAGGAGCGGATGAAGCGCCGCAATCCCCATTTGGTGTTCCTGTCGAGGCAGGCGCTGGATATTTTCATAGCACTGAAGACCTTCGCCGGCGGTTCGGAGTACGTTCTGCCATCACGTTATGACTCAGACTTGCCGATGAGCAGCGCAACGCTCAATCAGGTGCTTACCCTCACCTATCGGCTGGCCCAGAAGGAAGGGCACTCGCTCGGCAAGTTTGGGCCGCACGATTTGCGACGTACGGCCAGCACGCTGTTGCATGAGGCGGGCTATAACACCGACTGGATCGAGAAGTGCCTTGCGCACGAACAGAAGGGCGTTCGTGCCATCTACAACAAGGCCGAGTACCGCGATCAGCGCCGGGCGATGCTCCAAGATTGGGCCGACATGATCGACGAGTGGACAATCAGGAAGACCCGCCGCAAGAACTGATTCGGAGCCTTGAGACCTGTATTTTGTCGCGAAATGCCCACTTCGGTGGGCTTTTTTTTGTCCGCAAAACGTATGAATTTCCGGACGCGATAAATTGGCTTTAAGTGCCTATTGCAAACCTAATTAAAACAGCGGTTTGCGTTATCAAGATTGTCCGTCAAACGTTGGGTTTTTGGACAATAAGCTATTGATTTAATTGAAAAAATATGAATTTGGATGCTGGAATTTTCCGGAATTGTGTAGCAATAATTAAACCTCGGATGATGACAAAACGAGGTATTCGGTGTGGAAAAAGAATTAAGGAGAGCAAGTAAAGTTCTCATTAGCAAAAAGCAACTGCTGGAGATGATTCCGCTGTGCGAGCGCACGATCTACAACTTTGAAAAGCAGGGGAAATTTCCTCAGCGCATTGCGCTCAGTAGCCGCAAGGTCGTGTGGGATTTGGCGGAGGTCGAGGCATGGATTGATGCGTGCAAACATTCCAGCCCGGCCCCTCGTCCCGGAATGGGGGCCTGAATTGTGGCGGCCAACTTGCAGGCGACATTTACGAGTAGACCGCTTGTACTGGGCTTAATACAGCTCCGGTTGGGCCGTGCATGAGTAGCCGAAACAGCGGTCTTAAGCCCATAGGCGCGGTAATAGGCGACTCTGGCGGGCTACTGGAACGCCTTGAAAATATCAGGAAGCGGAACAGTGACCGAACTCCGGCTGCTGAACGCGGTAGACCGTCTAACGTCTCGACCGTGCATGAACAGATGGAAAGGGCAAAAGAGCGGGACAAAGCGTTGTCACTTGTCCGCAAGCCTCCACAAGGCGACGCTCAGCCAGATTTTTTTGCGCCCAGCCTCTATGACGTGGGCGGCCGCGACAATCGCAGCGTCATGGATGTGGCCGTGTTCCGTTTATCCAAGAAGGACAAGCGAGCCGGAGAACTGATCCGCTACGACCTGCCGGATGGATACGTGGAAGTGTCCGCAGGAGCGCACGGAATGGCCTCCGTTTGGGACTACGACATTGTGCTGATGATGGTGTCTCACTTGACCGATGCTATGAACCGCTATCGAGAAGGAAAGGGTGGCAAGCCGGGGAGAGTGTTTCGGCTGCATGTTAGCGACATCCTCAGATTTGCCCGACGTGGTAACGGTAGTAGTCAGGTTAAGGGAGTGGAAGCCGCGCTAGATCGGTTGCGGGGTACTACCATCAAGACAGTGCGCGAAAGCGGCAAGTTCCGGACAACCGAAGCCGAGGGGCTGATCGCGCGCTATCGTGTTCTGTCACGCACGGACACCAAGAAGATAAGTTCTGTCGAGATTGAAACCCCGGAGTGGATTTATCGAGAAGTCACCGAGGGCAAGCGGCCGGAGGTACTTACAGTACACCGGGACTACTTTCTGATCGAGCCGGGCATAGGACGCTTTATCTACCGACTGGCTCGCCGTGCCGCAGGCAGGGATAGCGCTAAATGGGCTTTCAAGACCCTTTACGAACGCAGTGGAAGCGGTGGCTCGTTCAAAAAATTCTGTTTCTTACTTCGCGGGATCATCAAAGCCGATGACCTGCCTGAATATGCCTTGTGCGAAGAAGCGGGGAAGGATAGCCCTCTACTGGTCATGAGGCACCGCAATTCCTCGTCGGAACCGCTGGGCGGTTCCTAATAGACGGTGAGTGAGATCGCAAAAGAGCCCCGTTGCGGGCTTTTTTCATTTTGATTGACGGACAGTTGACGGACAAAGTGGGAACAACCCGTCACGCTGTGGATAGAGTGTCTATTAGGAACCTGAAACCGTCTATTAGGAACCGTTTCGCCGTCTATTAGGAACCGGTATCCGTCTATTAGGAACCGGCGTCGCGCGTAATTCATTGAATTAAAAGATTAAACCTCCTTATTTTTACGCTAAATCTTTTAAAACTATATATAAAACTGTTTAAAACCCTTTTGCCTGTGCATAAGTCGATGGCCCCCATCCGTTAGTTCGGAACTCCTATTCGTGCGAAATCGCGCCACGATCCAAAAGCGTGGCCCCCTGCGGGGTTCCCACCACTTCGCGGCAGCTCCCCTCCCTCATGAAAGGCGTTCGCTCCGCCCCAAGGCGCTGGCCGAGCTTGCTGCCGTGGGTTGGAGGCTGGACGAGTACGCTAAGGGCAAATGGGAAACGGGCGACCCAAGGCATCCGGCCGTAACGCTGCTCCCCCTGTTTAATGGCACCTCACCCCCTGTTTAACAGTACCCAACCCCCTGTTTAACGGCACCCGGCCAGTTTCTGAAAACCCAGCAACGGCGGGCCTTTGCGGGCTGTTCGCAAATTCCATCCAAGATTCTCTAAGAATCTCCAACATCCGCGCTAAGCGCCGCGCCTTGATGGCGCAGCTCATCGCTTGCTGCTCTTGGTCGGCCTACGGCCGTTGGGCATCAAAAAAGGTAGGGCGGGCCTGCCGTCGTCGATGCGGTTAGTTCCGTGGATTACCCACCGGTCGTAGCACCTGGTCGAGCCGTTGAAACCGGCAAAAAGACATCAGGCACCAAAAAGGGAAGGGCAGGGCCAAAACCGGCATAAGGCCTCTAACGGCCTGCGAAAGCGTCCAAAATTCCTCCCGTATGGGCCGTGGCGGCGTTTTTTCAGTGTCGAAACGGGTTGTGGCTGTCATGTGTGAAAACTTCTCATAGGGCGATACAGGCCGTTTTTTCGGTGTGTAATAGACGGAGAAGCAACGGTAGGAAAACAAAACCCCGCACTCAGGCGGGGTTGTGGGTGATGGAGCTGGCTGTGCGCGTCAGCGATTGATGCCCCTGACTCGCTGCCGTTCTTCCTCTTCCATCTGAAGGATGGCCATTCTCACACGCTCTACCAGTACTACCTGATTCTTGCTGCCGAACAGTGGCATGCGATTAAGCATACCCATGCCGCCGTAAAAATGCGCAGCGGCAGGCAGAGCCAATCGGTTCACACGATGCTGTAGTGCCGTGTATTGCTTATCCAGTGCATCGAGCTGCGGACCGAAGCCTTTGCGTCGCAGCCATTGGCCAAGCGCCCACATACCAATACCGAGACCAAAAAAGCCGCCGAGCATCATCAGGCCAAAAAATATATCGTTCATCATGATTACGCCTCCGATTGAGAGTTAACATTAGAAGCCATGCCGGGCACATTGAGCGCGCCGACGTCTCCGGTGCTAGTGGTGTCCGATGTCGGACGAATAATGTTGGATTCCGCTTGTGTAGTCGGCTCAGCGCCGTCGTCAGGCGTTGGACTGTCACCGCCGGGGACTGGAGGGGGAGATCCGGTGCCCCCGATCGAAAGCCCGTGGGAGCTTTCCATGCCGGGTACGCTGATAGCGCCCAGCACGCCAAGCGCCCGTGTGGCCACCTCGGCGCCCTGCGCAACAGCCTTGCCGTTGCCGCCAGTCCCTTCTTTTGGTGTCATCTGCCGTTGCTGCGCGACGGCTTGCTGATCCATATCGTCGACACCACCCTTCGCAGCTTTTCCGACCTGTTTGGCGGCTTGCTTCAAGCCGCTGCCTGATTCTTGGCTAGCAGGCGAAGCGGCCGCCGACACTGGATTCGCCGATCCTGACGCGGCACCACCCCCGACGCGAGAACCTGCGGCCTTTGCGGTCGCACCGCTGCTCCCTCCTGTGCTTGCGCCAATTCCAGCACTGCCGACGCCCGTCGCACCACCGATGCCTCCTGCGGTACTGCCGCCTGCCATGCTGGCGTTCAATGCGGAGGCCAGTCCACCACCCGCGGCACTGGCAGCGCCTCCGCCAGTTCCCGCGGCTCCTAGTGCTCCAGCAGCCGGGGCTGCTGCCCCTGCTGTTGCAACAGTAGCGATTGCGGCCGCCGCACCGGCTGCACCGGCTGCGGCCATGCCCCCAATTGCAGAGCCGCCGCCCATCGACGTGCCGCTAATCATGCCGCCGATCAGTTCAGGGATGGTTTTGGTCAGGTAGGCGCACACCAAAGACAGGCCGACCAAGGTCATCAACGACGCTTCGTCGTTGGTGTAGGCTGCCGACCATTCTGCGGAAACCTGCATGATCAGCCCCACAATCAGAGTCAGGACAAACAGCTTGGCACCTACTGCAACGGCATAGCGAATGGGAGCCAGTGCATATTCGCGTGTCCATTGAGAGCCACCGAAACCCATGAACAGGACGGCGGCATTGATAATGACGTAGGCCTCTACGAGCGTCACGAACACCAGAGCCGCTATGAACGTAAAGCACATTAGAACGATCAATGCAGACACGGCCACTACAACCGATGTGATTGGGCTAAACATCGACACACCGGCCGTCAGCACCTGCCGTGAAAAGTCCACAGCAGTTGAGAACATATCCCCCGGCATCAGCTCCGCACTACCCAACCCTGCCGCGTGCGCCCCGGCCTGCCGGAAGCTGTTGACGATGGCCCCGCCCCACTCGGTCGCGTGCTCGAGCATCGCATAGAAGAACCCTATCACGAGGATGAATTTCACCAGCTCATGGAGGATGTCTCCCAGTTCAGCTCCGCGTATGACCAAAGGAGCAAAAGTCCAAACTAACTGGATGACGGCAAGGCATCCCAAGAGCCACAAGGCGTAGTCATGCAGGCGCGGTGCCCATTGGTTTGAAGCGTTCTGAATCAGCCGCAGAAGGCTGTTCATAGACGTGTTGCTCTGCGCCAAATCGACCCCGGCAGCCATCGCACTAGTTGCAGATAGCAAGAGCGCCGCGCCGACAAGTGCGAAAACGGTTGAACGTTGCATAGTCAGAACCCCTCAGACGGGCCGCGAGTGTTTGGGCGGCTGCGGAATTGGTCATCCTGATGGCCATTGCCGACCGCTGCGCATTCCGGCGCGGCGGTGTTCGTGACGACTACGGCCGTCATTGCCGACCCACCAAGGGCCGAGACGAGGCAGAGGGCGGCAATCAGCGCCTTAGAAATCATCATGGTTAGAACCCCTCAGACGGGCCGCGTGTATTTTCACGGCTGCGGAATTGCTGTTCGGAGGCATCGCTAACGGACTGTCGTTCGATTTGCTGCGCCATGTAGTTGCCTTGCAGGGTGATTTGTGTGGCCACCAGATCGCGCAGCTTCTGGAGCTGCTGCACATTCTGCGCCGCAATCTCGTTCCCTGCTTGAATGGCCTGCTGCCGACCAACGGCCGACTGCGAACGGTTTACCAACTGATCCAGCATTGCGTTTTCATCGCCGAAAGTGCTGGTATTTACGCCTGCGGCCTGCAAGGCCGTGCGGGCGTTATCGAAGCCGGATTTCGACCAATCCCGATAGCGCTGCGGAATGTTGTTCTGTCCTTGGCCAATCGAGTTCAGATAGCTGTCATAGCCCTTGAACTGTTGGCGGAACTGTTCATCTAGATTGCTAATGTTACGGCCGAGCGATTGCGCCGAGCTATAGACGCTCACTACACGCTGAAGGTCGCCAGTGATGGTGTTGAACATGCGGCTGGGCAGTGACATGCCCTGCTTAATCATGTTGTCGTACTGCTGGATCTGCGTCTGCAACTGCTGCGCGGTGTTTAGTTGCGTGTTGACCGCTTCGGCGTACTCGTACATCTGCTGATAGAACGTCGAGCAGTTCGAGCAGTAGATGGCATAGGCCGGAGCCGGTGCCATGTAGAGACTTACACCAAGGCCTGCGCTTGCCATTGCCAGAGCGAGCGCCGCGCCTCGACCGAATTTTCGGGCGGCATAAGTCGACGTTTTTTGCGATTCCATTTCCATACCGAATACCTCATTTTGTCATCGTCCGAGGTTTGATTATTGACCGATATGGAGCGGTTTTAAATATGCGGATAATCTTGTATCCGCATAAAATTCAATGAGTTATGTCCGTAAACTGTCCGCCAATCTTCACAGATTGTTTCTCAACAGTATGATTTTGATCGCGTTTTTCTTGACGAGCGGACGGGGCTTGGCTGTCCGTTTTGATACGTTTTGCGGACAAAAAAAAGCCCACCGAAGTGAGCTTTTGATAAGGCGGTGCGCGGCGTCAGTGGGCCGTGTAATAGGGATTCTGTACGCGATAGAGGTCACGCTCCGGTTCAGGGATGTGTAGCGTTTCAAGGTGCCAATCTTCGAGTAAAGAAGCCAGCTCGGCCGCTATGCGCTGGGCTTCCATAACGCTCTTGCTAGGCCGCCCACTGGCTCGACCGAGGCAGGCTTGCAGTTCGTTGAGTTGATTGGCCAATGCGCTGATGCGGTGAGCTGTCTTCATGATCAATTCCCCTTGCTGATCCTTTCCACTATTTTGTCGAATTCTTCCCGGACTTGATCGTCCGTCAGCTCAAGATTAACCAATCCTGACTTTATTGCAATTCTTCCGATTCTTTCTGCTGCCTCATTGTCGAGTTTTGCCAATCTGGCTTTCGCCATTTCAAGCTCCGAAAGGGCATCAGAACGGCGCTCTGCGAGGGTTTTTCGTGCCATGATTACTCCGTTGTTTCTTGATGATCGAGTTTCGAAAAAAGCGCGTAAACGGAGGCTATGTTCTCACCCGAGTCGAGCAATTTACAAGACTTAGATTTGGCTGGTCTAGTTGATGGTCTCTCAAAGCCCCCTCATTTGGGTGTCAGTCCGTCCTTGATGCTCATGAACTCATTCGGAAACGCGTTTTTATGCGAATGTACGCGATTCTATGCGATTAGAAGAATTGATTAATGCGATGCTACGCGAATGTATGCGAATTAGCGCGAATGTACGCGATTACGCCATATTTTACTGGCGATTCTGCTCTAGTCGCATAGAATCGCATGAAGCAGTACGGCAAGATGTGTGTTGTAGGCCTACGCTGCTACGCAGCTAGGGCCTCCAACACCGCCCCTTACTCGCCTGCGGCTCGACGGCATCTTGCTCTGCGAGGCTGACGGTCGCTGCCGCGACAAAGGAGCCACGGGCACCGAAAGGAGTCATTTCTCACAGTTGTTGGTATGGCCCATTTTCAATTTACCTATGTGCAATAAGCTGTCTTTTTTTATTAGTTGCTGCGTGTATGATGAATATGCAGTAATGACAATTTGTTGGGGGGATTCTGTCCGTTCAGATTCTTGCTGTTGCAGATGCACGACGCTTATAGCTTCGTGATGATTGCGGATAAGGATTTTCTGTAATTAACCTTCGCTGCTCGAAGTGCCTCCGCACTTCGAGGGCTGTTGAAGTAGGTGGGTATGACGGCAGTCGAGCTACCAGAGGATTTTTTTGCAAATATACAAGGGGTTTTCCGCAAAACACCTGTTTTACTTATTGGGTCGGGGTTCTCATGTGGTTATGGCCTGCCAGGGATGGGGGCGTTGGCTGAGCATCTGGCTAATAACGTTTATGGCGCACTCGCGACGGATTCGGCACGGAATGCTTGGACCCAATCAATTAATGCGATAAAGGAGAATTTGGAGACAGGCTTAAATAATATTCCACTTGGAATGGCGGGGTGGGATGAGATTTTGTCGGCAATCCGTGGGGAAACAGCGAAGCTAATTCTTGATAAAGCAATAGCGGCAGAGGCGCAAATTCTTGTCGAAAAAATAGCGGACCACCATGCCCCCTCACGCCTTCTGAAGCGTCTATTTTTAGGATCTCCTCAGAATGCGGAAAGCATTCATGTCATCACGACAAATTACGATACCCTGCTAGAGCTCTTTTGCGACCTGGCAGAGTTGCCGTTAGACACTGGATTTATGGGGTTTCGACGGCGTAGGCCGCGACCTCATCCGCTTTTTCAAACTCAATACAGCCGAGTGTTAGTAGCCGAGAAGCGCCAACAGCAGGTCGATCACCGTCTATGTAAAACGGTGCGATTATACAAACCGCACGGTTCTATCAGTTGGTTGACAACAAAAGATGGACCAATTGAAGTACTAAATGACGTATCTGTTGCTGAGCGAGCTATTGTTGTGCCGGGCCCTTCGAAGTACCAAGACGCATTAGTCAACACCCTATTTGACGCAATGCGTACTGAGATGAATCAGGTACTTGCGGAGGCTCAAGCTCTCCTGTGTATAGGTTTCGGGTTCAACGATGATCATTTACAAGGCGTTATCAAACACCGTTTGGCGGCTGGAATGCCTGCAATCATAGTTACTCGTGATTCAACCTCCAGCATTGATCGGTTGCTCGGTGAACATCCTCACGTGATCGCTTTGTTTAAGGATGGTGATGGAGCTATTTGTCATTGGAATGGTGAGCAGTTCAGAGTGTCCGAGCCTCTTTGGCAACTTGACGATTTCCTCAAAAAATTTCTGGAGTGAGAGCGCGATGAGTATTTTTAATTTTTCAGAAGAGCAATCCTTGGGCGAAGTTCGCAGTGTTGAAACCTCAAGAATAACTGTGCGAGTGACTGACGGCCAGCGTTTACAGAAAGCACGAGTTGGAAGATTAGTAGCTATTCAATCTGTAGGAGATGAATGGTTAATTGGAATTATCGAAAGAGTTTGGCGACATCCAGTAGAGTTGCCTTCGTTTCCAGAAGTAGATGAAACAATTGATTTGTCAGCAGTGCCGCAAGAAGAAAATGGAATTTCTATAAGTTTGGTAGGAACTTATCGTTCTCGTGATGGCCTGCGAAAGGATGTATTTACGCGTGCAGTATTTATATTGCCAGAGATTAATAGGTCAGTGTTCCCTATTGAGGAAAAGTCACTCGAAGATTTTATGGGCATATTAAGCGCGTCATCTAAAGCTGATGCAGTCGCGCCGCTCAAAGTGGGTACTTATACTTTAGATGGCAAAGCTAGTGCTTATATTGACGGTGATAAACTTTTTCAACGTCATGCGGCGTTATTGGGTAGCACCGGTTCAGGGAAATCTTTCACTGTTGCTTCCATACTTGAACAGTCTGCGCAGCTAGCTCACGCCAATATTGTTGTTCTTGACTTACATGGCGAATATTCCAGTATGAAGTTCGCTTCCCATTATCGTATCGCGGGCATTAGCGATATTAAGGCGAAGGGGGATGGTGCAATTTTTCTGCCGTTCTGGTTGCTGACCTATGATGAGATGCAATCGGTATTTGTTGATCGTTCGGGAGATAATGCACCTAATCAGGCTCTGGCCCTTATGGATTCCGTGGTAGAGATGAAGCGTGCTGCCATAGCGGCGCTTGGCAAACATGAATTACTTGAAGGTTTTACAGTCGATACGCCAGTACCTTACAAATTAGATGACTTGGTTGAATCCCTTGATAAGAAAAATGAAGAAGTTATTCCAACTGGGGAAGAATACGTCACTGGGGCGAAGAAGGGGCAGCCTAAGACTGAAAAAGGTCCATTGAACGGCAAACTCTCTCGATTCCTCATTCGGTTGAGGACAAAAATGAATGATCGACGTTATGCCTTCATGTATCAATCTCCCAAGGAATACGAAACTTATGAAGCATTGCACGAACTAGCGAGTAAGTTACTCGGTACGGGAAATGTTGCAGATGGCGTAAACCCAGGTATCAAAATTATCGACTTTTCAGAAGTTCCCTCAGATATTTTACCTGTTGTAGTAGGTTTGGTTGGGAGGTTGATCTATCAAATTCAGTTCTGGAGCGATCCGGGTAAAGATGGTGATGGACGTCATCCAGTAGTGATCGTTTGTGATGAGGCACACTTGTACCTTCCCAGCAGTGCAGCCTCTACTGGACCATTAGAAAAGCGGGCTTTGGAGAACTACGAGCGCATCGCGAAGGAGGGACGTAAATACGGTGTTGGTTTAATGGTGGTTAGCCAGAGGCCTTCTGATGTGAGTACAACCATTTTGAGTCAATGTAGCAACATTATAAGTTTGCGTCTCGCTAATAAGACAGACCAATCTGTGGTTAAGCAACTTTTGCCCGAGAGCTTGGAGGGGTTGATGGAGGTGCTGCCGACGCTGGACGTAGGTGAAGCTGTCGTTGTGGGAGATGCAACATTGCTACCCACACGGATTAAAATGTCTAAGCCCAAGCATGAACCTCGTAGCGCAACTATTCCGTTCTGGACGCGCTGGGATAAGCCAAAGGCCGACGTTGATTTGATTGCTGCCGTAGAGAACATGCGTCGACAGTCGCGGACCAACGATTGAGTTACGATTTAGTCTGAGCTGATATGGGCTATTTGCTAACGTATCGAAAAGGATACACGGAATGAAAGATAGACCGCATGACGTGGCGATGGCCGAGCACTTCCGCGCCCATCCGACGTATGCAGCGGAGCTGCTTGCTGAAGTCTGCCGCGAAGGCAACCCTGCTGAGCTAGCCATTCTGTTGCGACAGATGGCCACAGCCTCGGAAGGTTGCGCGAGGTCGGATGACGCCGATACAGGGCGCGCTTTATTTCGCTGATTTGAACGTGGTATTTTTCATGGTTCAGTAAGCAGGGCGGTTTGTAACTTGCTGTTTTATAAGTTTATTTTTATATAATTTATAATTGAGTGGGAGTAAGCCCATAACCTTTCCTGCGAAGTTATAAGCAGGTAAGACTGATAAAACCCTCTGATTACAGAGGGTTTTTCTTTTTGGCCGATATCCGGCCCGGCGGTGAACTACTGGCTCATCTGCCGCGATTCACGGCAGCCGATACTGCGTCGCCATGCGCCGGGTGCCTGACCATACTGACGCTTAAAGCTGCGGTTGAAGGACTGCTGAGAGTCAAAGCCCAGCGCGATCGCCACGTTCAGAATCGGTTCATCGCTGTGGGCCAGGCGCTCAACCGATTTTTGCAGCTTTTGCGCGCGAATATATTCGGCGAGAGGGGAGCCGGTATGTTCTTTGAAAAGCCGCTGGAGGTGCCATTTCGAATAGCCGGCTCGCCTGGAGACGGTTTCAATGTCCAGACGGCTATCGAGGTTGTTGTCGATCCAGTCGAGTAAATCGTGAATGAATGCACCCGTGTTCATTTTGCTTCCCCCTACGCCACGCATTAAAAAGCATCTTTGTTTGTTGCACTTAAAGGTGACCCGTTTTTACATTAATTGCAAGTTTTATTGTTGCATTTAAATCCCTTCTCAAAACGCGTGATTTATCTTCGCCGCAAATAGCACATAAAGTGCAACAATTATTCTTGCACTTAATTAAGCGCCTTCCTACAATCGCCGCGATAGTGTATTCGCAACTGTTACAGTTTTGTGGCGATGAACGACACAAATGGCCTTCAGCCAGCTACCGGACAAAGGAAGTGGCGCGGCGCCTCCCGCTGCGTCTTGCCCGGCAGCTACAATAACCGGAATAAAAATAATGAGCCTGCAAAAAACCTGGGGTAACTTTCATCTGAGCGCGATGGGGGTGGTTTTACTCTCCGCGCTTCTCGTCGGGTGCGATGACAGCGTCGCGCAAAATGCCGCGCCGCAAGCGCCCGTTGTCAGCGCTGCTGACGTGGTGGTGAAATCCATTAGCCAGTGGGACAGCTTTAACGGTCGCATTGAAGCGGTGGAAAGCGTTCAGCTGCGTCCGCGCGTCTCCGGCTACATTGAGAAAGTGAATTACACCGACGGCCAGGAGGTGAAAAAGGGCGAGGTGCTGTTCACGATTGATGACCGAACCTATCGCGCCGCGCTGGAACAGGCGCAGGCGAACCTGGCGAGGGCCAAAACGCAGGCCAGTCTGGCGCGAAGCGAGGCTAACCGTACCGATAAATTAGTCAATACCAACGTGGTGTCCCGCGAAGAGTGGGAGCAGCGCCGTTCCGCCGCTACCCAGGCGCAGGCCGATATTCGCGCCGCGCAGGCGGCGGTAGATGCTGCGCAACTTAACCTCGACTTCACCAAAGTGACCGCGCCTATCGACGGTCGCGCCAGCCGGGCGCTGATCACCAGCGGTAACCTGGTGACGGCGGGCGACAGCGCCAGCGTGCTCACCACCCTGGTCTCGCAGAAAACGGTTTATGTCTACTTCGACGTGGACGAGTCAACCTACCTTCACTATCAGAACCTGGCCCGCAGCGGGCAGCGGGTGTCCGGCGATCATGCGGCGCTGCCGGTGGAGATTGGCCTGACGGGCGAGGAGGGCTATCCCCATCAGGGCAAAGTGGATTTCCTGGATAACCAGCTCACGCCGGGTACCGGAACGATCCGCATGCGCGCGCTGCTGGATAACTCACAGCGTCAGTTCACGCCTGGACTCTTTGCCCGCGTGCGTCTGCCGGGCAGTGCGGAATTTAAAGCCACGCTTGTTGACGATAAGGCGGTGCTGACCGATCAGGATCGTAAATATGTCTATATCGTGGATAAAGACGGGAAAGCGCAGCGCCGCGACATTACGCCCGGGCGTCTGGCCGACGGTTTACGTATCGTACAGCAGGGGCTGAATCCCGGGGATAAAGTCATCGTCGATGGTTTACAAAAAGTGTTTATGCCGGGTATGCCGGTTAACGCGAAAACCGTTGCCATGACCGCCAGCGCCGCCCTCAACTGATCCCTTACCTGAGAATCCAATCCATGGACTTTTCCCGTTTTTTCATCGACAGGCCGATTTTTGCCGCCGTACTGTCGATTCTGATTTTTATCACAGGATTAATCGCCATCCCGCTGCTGCCGGTGAGCGAATACCCTGACGTCGTGCCGCCAAGCGTGCAGGTGCGCGCCGAGTACCCGGGCGCCAACCCGAAAGTGATTGCCGAGACCGTGGCAACCCCGCTGGAAGAGGCGATCAACGGCGTTGAGAACATGATGTACATGAAATCCGTCGCGGGTTCCGACGGCGTGCTGGTGACTACCGTCACCTTCCGTCCGGGCACCGACCCGGATCAGGCGCAGGTTCAGGTGCAAAACCGCGTCGCGCAGGCCGAAGCGCGTCTGCCGGAAGACGTGCGGCGTCTGGGCATCACGACTCAGAAACAGTCGCCAACGCTGACGCTGGTGGTGCATCTGTTTTCGCCTGGCGGTAAGTACGATTCACTGTATATGCGTAACTACGCCACGCTGAAGGTGAAGGACGAGCTGGCGCGTCTGCCCGGTGTGGGGCAGATTCAGATTTTCGGCTCGGGTGAATACGCGATGCGCGTCTGGCTGGACCCGAACAAGGTCGCGGCCCGCGGGCTGACCGCTTCGGACGTGGTCACGGCGATGCAGGAGCAGAACGTGCAGGTGTCCGCCGGGCAGCTTGGCGCCGAGCCGCTGCCGAAAGAGAGCGATTTCCTGATCTCCATTAACGCCCAGGGCCGCCTGCATACCGAAGACGAGTTCGGCAACATTGTCCTGAAAACCACGCAGGATGGTACGGTCGTCCGACTGCGCGACGTGGCGCGTGTCGAGATGGGGTCCGGCAGCTACGCGCTGCGCTCCCAGTTGAACAATAAAGACGCGGTCGGGATTGGTATCTTCCAGTCGCCGGGGGCAAACGCCATCGATCTGTCTAACGCGGTACGCGCCAAAATGGACGAACTGTCCACACGATTCCCGGACGATATGAAATGGGCGGCGCCTTACGACCCGACGGTGTTTGTACGCGACTCGATCCGCGCTGTGGTGCAAACGCTGCTGGAAGCGGTGGTGCTGGTCGTGCTGGTGGTGATCCTGTTCCTGCAAACCTGGCGCGCGTCGATAATCCCGCTGATTGCGGTGCCGGTATCGGTAGTGGGCACGTTCAGTATTCTCTACCTGCTGGGCTTTTCGCTGAATACCCTGAGCCTGTTCGGGCTGGTGCTGGCGATTGGTATCGTGGTGGACGATGCCATCGTGGTGGTGGAAAACGTCGAACGAAATATCGAAGAGGGGCTCGCCCCACTTGCGGCAGCGCATCAGGCGATGCGTGAAGTGTCCGGACCGATTATTGCCATTGCGCTGGTGCTGTGTGCGGTATTCGTTCCGATGGCGTTCCTCTCCGGCGTGACCGGTCAGTTCTACAAGCAGTTTGCGGTAACGATAGCCATTTCCACGGTGATTTCCGCGATCAACTCGCTGACGCTCTCGCCAGCGCTGGCCGCGCTGCTGTTGAAGCCGCATGGCGCCCCGAAAGATTTCCCGACCCGGCTTATCGATCGTCTGTTCGGCTGGATTTTCCGTCCGTTTAACCGCTTTTTCCACCGCAGCTCGACTGGCTATCAGGGGCTGGTGGGCAAAACGCTCGGCCGACGCGGGGCAGTGTTCGTGGTTTATTTGCTGCTGCTTTGCGCTGCGGGCGTGATGTTTAAAGCCGTTCCCGGCGGGTTTATTCCGACGCAGGATAAGCTGTACCTGATCGGCGGCGTGAAAATGCCGGAAGGCTCGTCGCTGGCGCGCACCGATGCGGTGATCCGCAAAATGAGCGAAATCGGGATGAATACCGAAGGCGTGGATTATGCGGTCGCGTTTCCTGGCCTGAATGCGCTCCAGTTCACCAATACGCCGAACACCGGGACGGTCTTCTTTGGCCTGAAGCCGTTCGACCAGCGTAAACATACTGCGGCGGAAATAAACGCGGAGATCAACGCGAAAATCGCGCAAATCCAGCAGGGCTTTGGCTTCTCGATTCTGCCGCCGCCGATTTTAGGTCTGGGCCAGGGATCGGGCTATTCGCTGTACATTCAGGATCGTGCTGGTCTGGGCTATGGCGCGCTGCAAAACGCGGTGAACACCATGTCCGGGGCGATTATGCAGACGCCGGGGATGCATTTCCCTATCTCAACCTACCAGGCAAACGTTCCGCAGCTGGATGTACAGGTTGACCGTGATAAGGCGAAAGCGCAGGGCGTGTCGCTCACCGATCTCTTCGGGACGCTGCAAACCTATCTGGGCTCGTCTTATGTGAATGACTTCAACCAGTTCGGTCGCACCTGGCGCGTAATGGCACAGGCCGACGGGCAGTTCCGCGACAGCGTGGAAGATATCGCGAATTTACGCACCCGTAATAGCCAGGGTGAAATGGTGCCGATTGGCAGTATGGTGAAAATCACGACCACCTACGGTCCGGACCCGGTGATCCGCTACAACGGCTACCCGGCGGCGGATCTGATTGGCGATGCCGACCCGCGCGTGCTCTCTTCCGCGCAGGCGATGACGCAACTGGACGGTATGTCTAAGCAGATCCTGCCGAACGGGATGAATATTGAATGGACGGACCTGAGCTTCCAGCAGGCCACCCAGGGCAACACGGCGCTGATCGTCTTCCCGGTCGCGGTGCTGCTGGCGTTCCTGGTGCTGGCGGCGCTGTATGAAAGCTGGACGCTGCCGCTGGCGGTGATCCTCATCGTGCCGATGACGATGCTCTCCGCGCTGTTCGGCGTCTGGCTGACCGGGGGCGATAACAACGTCTTCGTGCAGGTAGGGCTGGTGGTACTGATGGGGCTGGCCTGTAAAAACGCGATTCTTATCGTGGAGTTTGCCCGCGAGCTGGAAATTCAGGGCAAAGGCATTATGGAGGCCGCGCTGGAAGCGTGCCGCCTGCGTCTACGCCCGATTGTAATGACCTCTATCGCCTTTATTGCCGGGACCATTCCACTGATCCTTGGTCACGGGGCAGGGGCAGAAGTGCGCGGCGTCACCGGGATCACCGTGTTCGCCGGGATGCTGGGTGTGACGCTGTTTGGTCTGTTCCTGACGCCGGTCTTTTACGTGACGCTGCGTAAGTTCGTGACGCGCGGTAAAGCGGAAAGAGAGGTGTTGCCTGCGTAGGACGTAGCAGATAGCAAAAAGCCGCCTTCACAATGAAGGCGGCTTTTTTTTCGCAGTCTGTCAGGATTAGGGCGCTTTTTTATGCTGTGTGCAGAGTTCCGGCACCGGATCGCACCCGCTGGTATCGGCTTTTTTCACCTCTTCCAGCGCGCTGGCGACGGTATGGCGCGCTAAAACCGCTAACGAAGCCTGCTCCGCTTCATCAGCGATTGATTTGAAGTACCAGCAGGCGTTGGCGCTGACCACGCAGCGGGCCGGGACGTCAGGACGGGACGCCCACAGCTTTTTATCTTCAGTGACGGAAAGGTAGATATCACGCAGGGTAATCTCTTCCGCCGGGCGGCCAAGGTGAATAGAGCCGTTGCGGCCAAGCGTGGAGACGATAATGCCGTCGCGGGCGAGAGGAACCATTAATTTGCGGATAAAGCTCGGATTCGCTTCCAGGCCGTAAGCCAGGATTGCACTCGTCGAACGTTCACCCGATTGCTCCGCCATCGCTACGCTGAGAACCATCTGCAAAGCTGTCGGGAAGCGGTAATCTAACATTTTTCTGTCCTGGGTTGCGGTGAATCTTGTTCTTTTTGGCACCGCAGAGGTGAATAATCAGTAAGTAACAATATAACAAATACGGTAATTTTATTGAAGCAATCTGCGGCATACGTGAAGTAACGCTGCGCTGACACATGTCAGGACGTGTAGCGCCGCGTTTACGTTCATGCGAACGCCGGATTCGGGAAATCAACGGTCACCATAAGACCGCCTTCGGCTGACGTACTCAGATTGACCCTGCCGTTGTGTTGCTGCGTAACGGCTTTAACGATAGCAAGCCCCAGTCCACTCCCGCTTTGGGTCTGATTAGGATCGCGGAAAAATCTGTCGAACACGCGCTCCCGCAATTCAACCGGAATGCCGGGACCCGCGTCTAAGACGCGCAGCTGAGCGGACTTGTCACGCGATTGCAGTTGTACCTCAATGCGTCCACCCTCAGGGCTGTACTTCACGGCATTCTCAATTAAATTGTCGATCAGCGATACCAGACGTTCCCGAATGCCTGTGATATGGATTTCATCATCGGCGATGAATTCAAACTCAATTCTGCGCCCGGACGCCAGCGGTTCCAGGGCAGCCATTCGCTCCTGAATAAGCGTCGTCAGCGGCACAGGCGACATCACCATGCTGATGTGCGCTTCGCTGTGCATCATCAGCAGAAGCTGATTGACGAGACGCGCAGCACGGCTATTGCTGCGAACAATGCCCGCAAGCAGCTCCTGCTGGCTTTCGCTGATGACCCAGGACTGCAACGCCTCGACGTTGATCCGCATCGCGGCCAGAGGCGTACGCAGTTCGTGTGCGGCATCGGCAATAAACATTCTTTCCCTTTCGGCGCTTTCCCGCACCCTGGCCAGAAAGTCATTAATCGCGTCGACCGTCTGGCGAAGCTCCCTGTGTCTGGGGACGGCTTTTAAAGGCGAGAGATCGTCCGGCGTGCGCAATGAAATTTCATTCACCACCTTGTTCCAGGGGCGCATCGCGATGCGGATGGACAGCCACGCGGGGAACAGAAGAAAAGGGATGCATATCATCAGCGGCATGACGTAGTAGCCGCGCGAGTTCAGATAGATAAAGAAATTCCAGCTACCGGCAGGGGTAAAAAGGGTGACTTCCACGTCGGAGTGCGCGGATTTGAGGGTACGGCTCGTCCATGTATGGTCCTCACTCTGGACATGCTGCATGACCCCCAGACGGCTATTTTTTACCCCCGTCGGCGCACCATCCGAAGAAAAAATAATCTCGTTATTCTTGCGAACAATGAGGTTGATGGACAGCTCCGGATCTTCGCCGCCGCCATAGCCCTCCCGCAGAGCCTTGCTGAACGCTGCCAGCACAGCATCACGCGCCTGCGGACGATCGTCCATACTCTCCACCAGGGAAAAAACGGTTTCATAAGTCTCACTGCCCGTCAGTATGGGAGGGCTACGCAGGTCTTCCAGCAAAATGAAGGTTAAAAAGAGACACCAGAGCAACGTAAGCAGCAGCATCTGGGCGACCAGCATTCGCCTGACCAGCGTGGGAAGCCGGAGGTGGTGCCAAAAATTACGCATCAACCTGCCGCCTTCTGAACGGGTACGGTATCGATGACATACCCAACGCCTCTTACCGTTCGCACAAAGCCATCGCCAATTTTTCGCCGCAGGTTACCCATATGCACGTCAAGCGCGTTGCTGAGGTTTTCTTTCGTGCCAAATATCCTTTCTTCCAGATACCGTCGCGTAAGCACGCGATCGGCGCGTAGCAGTAACGTTTCAAGCAGCGCATATTCGCTTGCCGTCAGCTCAACGTGGCGTGCGCTCACCGTTACGCGACGCGTCGGAATATGAAGCGACAAACCGCGAATTTCTATTGCCTCATTTTCAAAACCGTAACTGCGCCGCGCAAGGGCTCTCACGCGCGCCAGCAGTTCGGCGAGAACAAAAGGTTTGACCAGATAATCGTCTGCACCTGCATCCAGCCCGCACAGGCGGTCCTGTAGCGTGCCTCGCGCCGTCAGGATGATGACGGGGACGCCCTTAAGCTGTTGACGCAGGCGCGTCATCAGGCTCATGCCATCGCCATCGGGCAGCCCCAGGTCGAGCAAAATAAGTTCCGGCACGCAGATCCCAAGCTGATGCAGCGCATCCTCTTTGCGGCGTACCCATATGACATCAAATCCTTGATCTGCAAGGGCGATACGCACGCCATTGCCGAGATCCAGGTCGTCTTCAATTAGTAGAATTTTCACATTGGTAACTGTATCAACAGTGCATGAAGAACAACTGAAGAAAAAACGGTAACAGGAATTCTACAGGGTTTACAGAACCTTCACGTGCTTCAGCATTTCTTCATTTACGGCTCATAAGAACCTTAGGGTAAGTATTCAGAATGAGCGCTCTGGCGTTTAACACCGCTTGTATCGCAATCATCTGAATCCAAAGGGCTTCTTTAATGAGAAACATCACACTGCGTAATAGTTTCCCCCGTTCACGCATCGGTCGCAGCATGAAAAGCATCTTGCCGGGGGCCGTCCTGGCGTTACTGGCTACCCCGACCCTGGCGGCAGATCAGCCTCAGGGCAACGTGTTAACCCTAGGAGGCGGCGTGGATGTTGCGCCACGCTATTCCGGTTCGGACAAGAGCCGGGTCTCTGCGGCTCAGGTGGTTGATTACGCGATGGCCAATGGTTTTTTTGTCAGCACCACGCGGGGGATCGGCTACGGCAACAGCTTTGGTAACCTGGACTACAACGCAGCGCTGAGCTATCGCGCTGGACGTAAGGATCGCGACGTAAGCAGCGATTCGATCGCCTCCGGCAGCGACGACCTGCGAGGAATGGGTGACATTAAAGGTTCAGCTATCGTTGTGCCAGGGCTGGGATACAGGGTGACTGACTGGCTGACCGTGCAGTTGCAGGCAGAGGTCCCGGTTTCTGAGAGAGACAATGGTGAAGCTGTGCATTTCGGCATTGCCAGCCCGCTCTATACATCTCCGAAAAATGTGTTAACGCTGGCGCTGACCGGTAGCTGGGGATCCAGTAAGTATGTGCAAACCTACTACGGGGTGAATGCCGCCCAGTCGGCCGCATCGGGTTTTGCCCGACACGATGCCGGATCGGGAATATATGCGTATTCGCTGAACCTGGACTGGACCCATAAGCTTACCTCCCGCTGGAGCCTGCTTGCCGCAGCTGGCGTTACGCAGCTGACGGGAGAGGCTGGCGATAGCCCCATTGTTCAGCGAAAAACGTCTCCTGTGGGAAGTTTGAAGGTGACGTACAGCTTCTGATGGTTCAGCGAGGGGGAAGGCGCGTTTGTGACAAAACCGCACATAACCCCGTTGCAGGAGCCGGAAGTGCATAAAGCCCGCAGGATGGCGTGGCCCGAAGTCGGACCGTTCATCATGCGGGCTTTTTTATCACTGTTGACCCGATAACGCCTGTTCAATCGTACGGGTAATGACGTCCGGCTGGCTGACCATCGATACATGGCTTGCCGCTACCTCCGTGGTGTTGGCGTTGATTTTCTTCGCCATTGCGCGCTCTAGCTCAGGATTGATCATCCGGTCATTTTTGCTGACCACATACCAGCTCGGTTTGTCATGCCAGGCGGCATGCGCGATTTTCTCCCCAAACGCATCGGCCTTAATGGGGCCCTGCGTCGCGGCAATCACGCTGCGCTCAACGTCCTTTACGTCAGGGGCAAAATTCTCGCTGACCGCTTTTGTCGGCAGATATAAATACCCCTCTGTGGTTTTAGCGAGGCTGGCGCTCCCTGGCGGAGCAGGGAAGCTATTTGCCAGAGCTGCCGTCGACTGGCCGGAATCCGGCGCAAAAGCGGCAACGTAAACCAGTGACTTCACGCGGGCATTGTTTCCCGCCTCGCTGATTACCGTCCCGCCCCAGGAGTGACCGACCAGCACCACATCCCCATGAGCCCGGGCGATAGCACGCTGCGTGGCGGCGACATCATCTTTCAGAGACGTGAGCGGAAGTTGTACCGCAATGACCTCGGTATGGTGTTTTTGCAGCCGGGTAATCACCTTATTCCAGCTGCTGCCGTCGGCAAACGCCCCGTGCACCAGCACCACGCTGGCTTTCGTCTCTGCCAGCGCGCTGGTGGAAACCGCCAGCACCATCGCTGTTAATACAGACAATGCTTTCATAACAGGCTCCTTAAAAGTGATGAACCGCGGCGTGTGGCGGCACGGTGAATTCAACGGTTTTATGGTCGATGGGTTTATGCGTCGGGTCGGCAACGACGATCGTCACCTTGTGCTTTCCTGCGGGCAGCCCGACCAGGATCACCGGCTCGCCGCTGGTATCAGCCCAGTGCCAGGGGGCGTCATCCACCACAACGTGAATATGGCCGATACGCGGAGTGACTTTCAGCGCGTCGGGTCCAAATACAGGTTCAATGCGCAGGTTTTCGACACGGTACTGAATAAAGACCGCACCTTTACTTAGCGGTCCCGCCAGCGGCGGATCGACAATCAGTTTTGCTGGCGGCTGGGGGTGTTCAGGCGGGGCGACGGCGGCTGGACCGTTGACATCAGCGGCGCTCAGGCCATCCAACGGTGCGGCCATTGCGCCAGCAAAGGACGTCAGCGCAAATACAGGAAGCAGGAAATATCGACGAATCATCTGTGTCTCTCCTCATCAGTTTATTATGGCGAGGGAGACAGAAGACCATTTTTATGTATCGGGGATGTTTGCTTTTGCGGGCGTTTTGTACCGGTTTGTCAGCGTAGCGCTCGGGATACAGTGCGATACAGTTTGTCTTCCGGGAGCGAACACGCTTTAGCGCTCGGGCGAATCCACCACAAGACCTGATTGCTGCGACTGAATTTTGTCCTGATGGTGATACCAGGCGCCAATGGAGGAATAAACAAAGCGGCCAAAGAAAAACAGGAAACTGATAAGCAGTATGATGCGGGTCATCCGGGTGTTAAATCGATGTCGTTTTCGCATACGCGTAGCCTGACTCACTTTCTTTTCCTGAGTATACCCTTTTGGGCGATACGGCTATTAAGGCACAGCCGCAAGTCAGGGTCAATTCGGCGAAATGTAAAATAGCGTCAATGCTTACATTAATTTATGTTATTAAAAACAACGATTTTATTTATCGCATTGATAATTACAGGAAAAATATTCAAAAAAAACGTAAGAAAGGTTTATTCAGATAAATTAATTTGATTTAGGTCAACCGCATCCCGTCGTTGATATTTAAAATCCCTCCTCCACTGTGCTTGCCAGGAATTTTCCAGGCAACGTGTACGTCAGGTTGGATGCCTGTCTTCATTTACCCTCTGGAGCGCAAGGGTTGTAAACGAGCATCTATGAATATTCACCACATCCTGAAGCAAAATAAAGACCGCTGGTGGGCACTTCCTCTTATTTTACCCGTCGTGTTACTCCCGGTGCTTAGTGTGGCTAATACCTTAACGCAGTTGGGCGACGGTATCGTTGCGCTCTATTATCTCCCGCTCTCCTTTTTGCTGACGCTGATGTTATTCTTTGGCCTGGAAGCCCTCCCCGGGGTGGTGGTGTCGCTGTTTTTACGTTATTACCCCTCCGTTGGGTTATTTGAAGCCATGGCCGGCATTCTGCATTTTATCGTTCCTCTGGTGCTCAGCTGGGGCGGTTATCGCGTGTTTGCGCCCCGGCGCAATATGACCGCTTACGGTGACATACGCCTGATGGGGCAGCGTATTTTCTGGCAGGTGTTTTGCCCGGCAACGCTATTTCTGCTGCTGTTTCAGTTTGCGGTCTATCTCGGCGTCTATGAGAGCCGCCAGAGCCTCGCAGGACTGAATCCCCTCAATATTCGGACCCTTATTAACTATCAGGGGCTGCTGGTAAGCGGGCTGACGGGCGTGCCGCTAAGCTACCTGCTGATCCGCCTGATACGTCATCCGCGCTATATTAAGGGACTGATGTCCCAGCTCCGCGCGCAAATAGACAAAAAGGTGACGGCCGTTGAGTTTGTGGTGTGGTTTTTAGCCCTGGGCGGGTTGCTGGTCATGCTGCTGTTGCCCATGAATGCAAACAGTTCCATTTTCAGTACCAACTACACCTTGTCCCTGCTGATGCCGGTGATGCTCTGGGGTGCGATGCGCTTTGGCTACAAGCTGATGTCACTCATCTGGACGCCGGTCCTGCTGGTGTCGATTCACTTTTTTTATCACTACATTCCGGTGCAAGAGGGGTATGGCATTCAGCTGGCGATCACCTCATCCAGCTATCTGGTCTTTTCCTTCGTTGTGACGTACATGTCGATGCTGGCGACACGCCAGCGGGCCATCAATATTCGCTCCCGCAGTCAGGCTTTTCTCGATCCGGTGGTGCATATGCCCAACCTGCGGGCGCTGTCGCGCGAGCTGGCCAGTCATCCGTGGTCAGCGCTCTGTTTACTGCGCGTGCCCGAGCTGGAGGTGCTGGGACGCAATTACGGCGTGATGCTGCGGATCCAGTATAAACAGCAGCTGGCGCAATGGATAAACGGCACCCTTCAGCCCAATGAGCGAGTCTATCACCTCACCGGGTATGACATGGCGGTGCGTCTGGAGGCGGAGTCGCATCAACAGCGCATTGAAACGCTGGACGAGCATATCAAGCAGTTTGTTTTTATCTGGGATGGTATGCCGGTACAGCCTCAGGTCGGCGTGAGCTATTGCTATGTACGCTCACCCGTCAATCATCTCTATCTGGTGCTGGGGGAACTGGGCATCGTGGCCGATCTCTCCCTTTCTACCAACCACCCGGAAAATCTTCAGCAGCGCGGGGCTGTTCATTTGCAGCGTAGCCTGAAAGATAAGGTCGCGATGATGAGTCGTTTGCAGGCCGCGCTGGAGCAGGACGCTTTTACCCTGCTGGTTCAGCCCGTTCGCGGGCTGCGCGGTGATTGTTATCACGAGGTGCTGCTGCGAATGCGTGATGATAACGGGGCGCTGATCTTTCCCGAGCAGTTCCTGCCCATTGCACAGGAGTTTGGTTTATCGTCGCGTGTTGATTTATGGGTACTGGAGCGTACGTTGAGTTTTCTGGCACAGCACCGCCAGCGTTTGCCGGGCCAGCGCTTTGCGATCAACCTCGCACCTTCTACCGCCTACAGGGCGCAGTTCCCGCTTGAAGTGAGCCGCCTGTTAGCCAAATACGCCGTTGAAGCGTGGCAGCTGATCTTTGAAGTGACCGAAAGCAGCGCCTTTGGTCATGCGGATCTGGCGGCATCGACCCTCAGGAAATTACAAAAAATGGGCATCCGGATCGCCATTGATGATTTTGGCACGGGCTACGCCAGCTATGCGCGGTTAAAAAGCGTGGACGCAGACATTCTCAAAATCGATGGCGGTTTTATTCGCAATATTGTCAGCAACAGCCTGGATTACCAGATTGTGGCTTCCATTTGCCATCTGGCCCGGATGAAGAAAATGCTGGTGGTGGCGGAATATGTGGAAACGGAAGAGATACGTAGCGCGGTGCACGCGCTAGGTATCGATTATGTGCAGGGCTATTTGATTGGGTTGCCGGCTGAGCTTGATACGTTGCTCAACACGCAGCCTTCTCAGGAGAGCGCCTGAGCCGTTACGCTGCCGCCTCAGAACTATCTTCTTCAATCTTCAACAGCCAGCCGGTGACCGCTTCCCAGTACTGCTGCTCTTTTTCCAGATCCAGCAGCACCAGCGCGTTCTGGCTAAACCAGTCGTGCGGGAAGCTCAGCGTCCAGTGATAGTCATCCGTTTTTAGCTTCAGCGTCGGCGGCGTGGTGGTTGCCTGTCGCTGATTATTGAGCAACACGCCCAGGCGCAACAGCTGAATGAGCGGCAGGAACTGCTTTTTCTTAAATAACGTAAAGCGCGGCAGATCGTCGAGCTTGATGGCTTTGCGGTGATAGCGCACCAGCGTCGCCATCATGGATTGCTGCTCCTGGTTGAAGCCAGGCAGATCGCTGTTTTGCAGAATATAGGCTGAATGGCGATGCATTCCGCTGTGGTTAATGTTCAGCCCCACCTCGTGCAACATGGCGGCCCATTTCAACAGCGCGGCCAGCTGCGGATGCGCCAGCTTCGGATTCTGCTCCTCCCACTGCTCGTACATCTGAACCGTGGTTTCGAGCACCCGTTTCGCCTGTTCGCGGTCAATGTTGTACTGGTTGGCCAGGCTCTGCGCGGTGCGGCTGCGAATATCCTGATGACGGAAACGGCCTTCCATCTCATACAGCACGCCTTCACGCAGGGCGCCGTCAGAGAGGCGCAGCTCTTTGATCGCCAGCGCGTCAAACACGCCGCAGAGGATCGCCAGCCCCGGTACGAACACGGCTTTACGTTCGTCGGACAGACCCGGCAAACTCAGGGCGTCGAAGCTCTTATGCTTAAGCACCTCTTCGGTGAGTTTCACCAGGCGCTCAGGCGTAATAAACCCGTCTTTTTCACCCATTGCCAGCAGCACTTCATGGGCCGCTTTAATCGAACCCGATGCGCCCAGCGCCACGTTCCAGCCCTGAATACGGTATTGCCAGGCCAGATTTTCGAGTTTTTGTACGGCGGCCATGCGCGCGCGCTGGAAGTTTTCGCGGGTGATGACGCCGCCAGGGAAATACATCTGCGCGAAGCTGACGCAGCCCATACGGCGGCTTTCCACCAGACGCGGCTCGAAGTCTTCGCCAATCACCAGTTCCGTGGAACCACCGCCGATATCAATCACCAGCTTGCGGCCTTTTTCCGGCTGCGTATGCTCCACGCCCATAAAAATCAGGCGCGCTTCTTCGTTACCGGAGATGATCTCAATCGGGTAGGGGATAACCTTTTCCGCGCGCTTAAGAAACTCCGGCGCGTTCAGCGCCTGGCGTAGCGTATGCGTCCCGACGATGCAGACGCTGGACGGCGAAAAGCCTTGCAAACGTTCTGCGAACAGCGACAGACAGTTCAGCCCGCGCTCCATGGCCTCTTCGCTCAGCATGTTACGCGCGTCGAGTCCATCGGCCAGATGCACACGCTGCTTCAGACGACCGATGATCTGCATCGCGCCATCCACCTCGCGGGCGATGACCATATGGAAACTGTTTGAGCCAAGATCGACCGCAGCGAACTCCTGCGGGCGTGGGGTATTATCGTTTATTGGCATAGGTTAATCGGGTTGCTCAAGTGATTTGATGTAATCGTAAATCGCCAGCTGCGACCGCACTTTACGGCGATTGCCGCGCGGTACATAGCGATTACTGAGTTCTTTGTCGATATAACGTGCTTTCACCGTATCGCTGAACAGGATCTCGATAATGTCCAGGATACGCTGCTTCAGGCGAGGATCCAGCAGCGGTGCCGCCACTTCAATACGGTAATCAATGTTACGCGTCATCCAGTCGGCGGACGAGAGGTATACGCGCTTATCACCGGCGTTATCGAAAATATAGACGCGATCGTGTTCAAGATAGCGGTCCACAATGCTGATCACACGGATATTGTCGCTGATGCCTTCCAGTTCCGGAATGAGCGAGCACATGCCGCGAATGAGCAGATTTACCGGAACGCCGGAGCTGGAAGCCGCGTACAGGCGGTCCACCAGCCCTTTGTCCACCAGATTGTTGAGTTTCAGCGTAATGCCGGACGACAAGCCGTTCTGCGCATTGGCAATCTCTTTATCGATCATATCGTACAGCAGGCGCCGTGAGTTCTGCGGTGACACCAGCAGATAATCGAAGCTCACCGGGCGGTACGGGTTCTCAATGAAGTTGAACACCCGACGCACTTCGTTAGTGATGCGCGCATCGGCAGTCAGCAGCGAATAGTCGGTGTAAATTCGCGCGGTTTTCTCGTTAAAGTTCCCGGTACCGATATGGGCGTAGCGCACCACGTCGTCGCCCTCTTTACGGGAGATCAGGAACAGCTTGGCGTGAATTTTCAGCCCCGGCGCGGAGAAGATGACGTGCACGCCCGCTTCCGTCAGTCGGCGCGCCCAGTGGATGTTGGCCTCTTCGTCGAAGCGAGCCTGAAGCTCAACCACCACGGTCACTTTCTTGCCGTTGTGCGCCGCGTGGATCATCGCATCGATGATGCGGGAATCTTTCGCCACGCGATAAATGTTGATTTTAATCGCCAGCACGTTTGGATCGAACGAGGCCTGACGCAGCAATTCCAGCACGTGTTCAAAGGTGTGATACGGATAGTAGAGCAGCACATCCCGTTCGCGGATGGCGTCGAACCCGTTGCGGAACTTATCGAACCAGATATGGCGCAGGCGCGGCAGCGGTTTGTTCACCAGATTGGCTTTGCCGACGTTCGGGAAGCCAATGAAATCTTTAAAGTTGTGGTAACGCCCGCCGGGAATAATGGAGTCGTAGCGGGAGATGGTCAGCTTATCGCGCAGCATCTCCACCATCGCGTCCGGCATATCGCGCTGATAGACAAACCGCACCGGTTCCGCCGTCAGGCGCTGCTTGAGGCTGGAAGACATCAGCTCCATCATGCTGGCCTCCATCTCATGCACCAGATCGTACTCGGCGTCACGGGTCATCTTCATCGAGTAGGCGTTGAGCGCGTCGTAATCGAAGAAGCCTTTGAAGATATCGTCCAGGCAGTAGCGCAGGATGTTATCCAGCAGGATCATCGGTTTCCGTCGGCGCGGAGTTTCCGGCGGCAGGTTAACAAAGCGTGGGACTTTATCAGACGGTATTTCCAGCAGCGCGTAGTTAATGGTCTCACCCCGAATGATTTCTACCGCCAGATAGGTGTAATCATCTTTCAGGAACTGCACCAGATCGGTTTCACGGTTGATCAGAATCGGGGTGATATGCTGGCGCAGATAATGTTTGAAATAGTGGCGCAGCCAGTTTTGCTGATTCGCGGAGAGCTGGCGTTCGTTGATCAGGAAGATTTGGTTGCGTGCCATTTCCAGCAGCAGCTCGTTATAGAGGCCATCAAATTCCTGATCGGCTTTCATGACGCGAGACTGGATTTTTCCAAGCAGATGCCGGGAGTGGGAGTTCAAGCCCTGCTCTTCGCTGATGATGATTCGGCGTTTCAGTTCGGCGAAGCGAACCTTGTAGAACTCATCCAGATTGTTGGAATAGATGCCTAAAAAACGCATACGTTCAATCAGCGGGTTGCTTTTATCGGCCGCTTCCTGAAGTACACGTTCGTTGAATGCTAACCAGCTTAGCTCTTTCTCGATGTATAACTTTTCCTGACCCATTACAGCTCACACTCCAGTTCAATCACAGGACGTGGTAAATCCGTCTCGTCCTTATTATGGCGAGCATTTCCACGATATGTCCAACAGTGCCAGAAAAGTATGACAGTTATTTTTTTGTTGGGGAATTTAGAGGGTTGGGGGAGGGGGTGTCGGGTGGCGCTGCGCTTACCACGACCTACGGGACCGTAGGCCCGTGCAAGCGAAGCGCCGCCGGGCAATTCAAACAGACTACTCTTCAGCCGCATAACCCTGCGGGGGCAACTTCACGCCGTCCAGCCAGGCTGCGCCGTTGCGCATCTCCAGACGTCCATCGACAAACCAGCTTACCACCAGCGGATAAATGGCGTGTTCCTGCGTCTGCACACGTTCGGTCACGTCGTCTTCGTTGTCGCCGTCAAAGACCGGTACTTTTGCCTGCAAAATGACCGGACCGCCGTCCAGCTCGTCGGTGACGAAATGCACGGAGGTACCATGCTCCTCATCGCCGTTTTCCAGCACCTGACGATGGGTGTGCAGACCGGGGTATTTTGGCAGCAGGGAAGGGTGGATATTGAGCAGTCGTCCGGCGTAGTGTGCAACAAAAGCCGGGCTCAGGATGCGCATGTAGCCTGCCAGCACCACCACGTCAGGCGCGTAGGCGTCAATCTCCTGCACCAGCTCACGGTCAAAGGCTTCACGCCCGGCGAACTGGCTGGCTTCCAGCGCGTGCGCAGGAATGTTCGCTTCCCGCGCGCGCTCAAGGCCGAACGCATCGGCCTTGTTGCTGAATACTGCCCGAATGGTGCCATTGATTTTCTTCTGTTTGCAGGCGTCTATGATTGCCTGCAAATTGCTTCCGTTGCCGGAAATGAGCACCACGATGTTTTTCATTCAATGACCACACGCTGTTCGGAATCGGAAGCTTTAATCGTACCGATTTTCCACGCGTTTTCACCTTTTTCTGTCAGCAGCTTAACCGCTTTATCCGCTTCGCTGGCGGGCAGGGCGATAACCATGCCCACGCCGCAGTTAAAGGTGCGGTACATTTCGTGAGAGCTCACGTTGCCTGCGGTTTGCAGCCAGTTGAAGACGGACGGCCACTGCCATGAGGATGCGTCGATCACCGCCTGGGTATTGTCCGGCAGCACGCGCGGAATGTTTTCCCAGAAGCCGCCGCCAGTGAGGTGAGCGATGGCGTGCACGTCAACGTTCTCAATCAGCTCCAGCACGTTTTTCACGTAGATGCGCGTCGGGGCCAGCAGGTGATCGGCCAGCGGTTTGCCGTCCAGCTCGGTGGTCAGCGGGTCGCAACCGCTCACTTCGAGGATTTTACGCACCAGAGAGTAGCCGTTGGAGTGCGGACCGCTGGAGGCCAGCGCAACCAGCACATCGCCGTCAGCCACTTTGCTGCCGTCGATAATTTCTGATTTTTCTACCACGCCGACGCAGAAGCCTGCGACGTCATAATCTTCCCCGTGATACATGCCAGGCATTTCCGCGGTTTCACCGCCGACCAGCGCACAGCCGGATTGCAGGCAGCCTTCGGCGATACCGTTAATGACGCTGGCTGCGGTATCCACGTCCAGCTTGCCGGTCGCGTAGTAATCGAGGAAGAACAGCGGCTCGGCGCCCTGTACCACCAGGTCGTTGACGCACATCGCCACCAGATCGATACCAATCGTATCGTGACGCTTAAGATCCATCGCCAGGCGCAGTTTTGTACCGACACCATCCGTACCCGAGACCAGCACAGGTTCACGATATTTTTGCGGCAGCGCGCACAGTGCGCCGAATCCACCCAGGCCACCCATCACTTCCGGGCGGCGGGTTTTTTTCACCACACCTTTGATTCGGTCAACCAGCGCATTACCTGCGTCAATATCAACACCGGCATCTTTGTAGCTGAGAGAAGTTTTGTTGGTCACGGCTTAAATCCCCACGCAATTGCATAGCTAGTAAGAAAAATCGGCGCAATTCTAACAGTCCAGGCAAACGTTTGCGAGCCTATTCTCGGCGCGGGGATCTTTTTTTCTGTGCGGGCTGTCCAGGGCAACAAACTTGACTCTGTTCACGAAAATGAAACCGGTTTCGGCGATCTGCTTGCAACGGCTATCCCCTTTGCACATCATCAAACTGAAACCGGTTTCTGTAGCTGTTTTTGCAGAAAATAACGCAGAATGAGGGATAGCGAATGTCAGGATTTAAAGCAGGTTTTCTGTGGGGTGGGGCCGTTGCGGCGCACCAGCTTGAAGGCGGCTGGAAAGAGGGCGGCAAGGGCGTGAGCGTTGCCGATGTCATGACGGCAGGCGCCCACGGGGTACCGCGTGAAATCACCAACGGCGTGCTGGAGGGGAAAAATTACCCAAACCACGAAGCCATCGACTTCTATCACCGCTATAAAGAAGACATCAAACTCTTTGCCGAGATGGGGTTCAAATGCTTCCGCACCTCCATCGCCTGGACGCGTATCTTCCCGAAAGGCGACGAGCTGGAGCCGAACGAAGCGGGACTCAAATTCTATGACGATCTTTTTGACGAGTGCCTGAAGCACGGCATCGAGCCGGTGATCACGCTTTCCCACTTCGAGATGCCTTTCCACCTGGTGACGGAATACGGCGGCTGGCGCAACCGTAAGCTGATCGACTTCTTTGTTCGCTTCGCGAAGGTCGTTTTTGAGCGCTACCAGCATAAAGTGAAGTACTGGATGACCTTTAACGAGATCAATAACCAGGCCAACTTCCACGAAGACTTTGCGCCGTTTACCAACTCCGGGCTGAAATATGCGCCGGGAGAAGATCGCGAGCCGGTGATGTTCCAGGCGGCGCACTATGAGCTGGTGGCCAGTGCCCTGGCGGTGAAGGCGGGGCGCGAGATCAACCCGTCACTGCAAATCGGCTGCATGATTGCCATGTGCCCCATCTATCCGCTGACCTGTGCCCCGGACGATATGATGATGGCGATGAACGCCATGCATCGTCGCTACTGGTTCACCGACGTTCACGTGCGCGGCAAGTATCCGCAGCATCTGCTCAACTACTTTGAACGTCGCGGCTTCGCGCTGGATATCACCGAAGAAGATAAAGTGGAGCTGACGCAGGGCTGCGTGGATTACATCGGGTTCAGCTACTACATGTCTTTCGCCACCAAAGCGACGGCGGACAACCCGCAGCTGGACTACGACGAGAGCAAGAGCCTGGTCTCTAACCCGTACGTGCAGAAATCGGACTGGGGCTGGCAGATTGACCCGGTGGGGCTTCGCTACTCCCTCAACTGGTTCTGGGATCACTACCAGCTGCCGCTGTTTATCGTTGAGAACGGCTTTGGCGCGATCGACGTGCAGGAGAGCGACGGCACGGTGAACGACCAGTACCGCATCGACTACCTTTCCGCGCATATCCGCGAGATGAAAAAAGCGGTGGTGGAGGATGGCGTAGATCTGATGGGCTATACCCCGTGGGGCTGTATCGACCTGGTCTCTGCCGGCACCGGCGAGATGAAAAAACGCTACGGCTTTATCTTTGTCGATAAAGATAACGAAGGTAACGGCACGCTGAACCGCAGCAAGAAGAAATCGTTCGACTGGTATAAGCAGGTGATTGCCAGCAACGGAGAGCAGCTATAATTGCCCGGTGGCGCTGCGCTTACCGGGCCTACGGGATGTGTAGGCCGGGTAAGCGTTAGCGCCACCCGGCATAATCCCGCCCCCAAGCCGGAGCCCAGCCTCCGGCTTTTTTGTTTTTGATTGATATACGTCAAGCAAGATGGGTATGGCGCAATCCGAAAAAAGCGGTATAATCCCGCGATTTTTTTGCGGATGCCACCTCAGAGGAGAAAGAGAATGAAGATTGTGGAAGTGAAACACCCACTCGTTAAACACAAGTTGGGCCTGATGCGTGAGCATGACATCAGCACGAAGCGTTTTCGCGAACTGGCTTCTGAAGTGGGTAGCCTGCTGACCTACGAAGCGACCTCTGATCTGGAAACGGAAAAAGTGACCATCGAAGGCTGGAACGGTCCGGTACAGGTTGAGCAGATCAAAGGTAAAAAAATTACCGTGGTGCCAATCCTGCGTGCGGGTCTGGGCATGATGGAAGGCGTACTGGAGCACGTCCCAAGCGCGCGTATCAGCGTGGTGGGTATCTACCGTAACGAAGAGACGCTTGAGCCGGTCCCGTACTTCCAGAAGCTGGTCTCTAACATCGACGAGCGTATGGCGCTGGTGGTTGACCCGATGCTGGCGACCGGCGGTTCGATGATCGCCACCATCGACCTGCTGAAAAAAGCGGGATGCAGCAGCATCAAAGTGCTGGTGCTGGTTGCGGCGCCGGAAGGTATCGCGGCGCTGGAAAAAGCGCACCCGGACGTTGAACTCTATACCGCGTCTGTCGACCAGGGACTGAACGAGCACGGGTACATCATCCCGGGGCTCGGCGATGCCGGCGATAAGATTTTTGGTACTAAATAATCGAATAACGATAAAGAAGCCGACTTTGATAGTCGGCTTTTTTTTGAATAAAAACCAACAATGACACTCAGAGGAAAACACTATGACGCGCCGTGCTATCGGGGTGAGTGAAAGACCGCCGCTTTTACAGACAATCCCGCTTAGTTTGCAGCACCTGTTCGCCATGTTTGGCGCAACCGTGCTGGTGCCAATCCTGTTTCACATTAACCCGGCTACCGTGCTGCTGTTTAACGGCATCGGTACGCTACTTTACCTCTTCATCTGTAAAGGCAAAATCCCGGCCTATCTCGGGTCGAGCTTCGCGTTTATCTCCCCGGTTCTGCTGTTGCTGCCGCTGGGTTATGAGGTCGCGCTGGGCGGCTTTATCATGTGCGGCGTGCTGTTCTGCCTGGTCTCCTTCATCGTGAAGAAAGCCGGTACCGGCTGGCTGGACGTGATGTTCCCGCCTGCGGCAATGGGGGCCATCGTTGCCGTCATCGGCCTGGAGCTGGCGGGCGTGGCGGCGAACATGGCCGGGCTGCTGCCTGCGGACGGTCAGTCACCGGATTCTACAACCATTATTATTTCGCTGGTGACGCTGGGCGTGACGGTTTTCGGTTCCGTCCTCTTCCGCGGCTTTATGGCGATTATCCCGATCCTGATCGGCGTGCTGGCGGGTTACGCGCTCTCCTTCGTGATGGGCGTTGTGGATACCACCCCGATTGCCGAGGCGCACTGGTTCGCGCTGCCAACCTTCTACACCCCGCGCTTTGAATGGTTCGCCATTTTCACTATTCTGCCTGCCGCGCTGGTGGTGATTGCTGAGCACGTCGGCCACCTGGTGGTGACGGCGAACATCGTGAAGCGCGACCTGATCCGCGACCCGGGCCTGCATCGCTCCATGTTTGCCAACGGTTTCTCCACCATCATCTCTGGTTTCTTCGGCTCCACGCCAAACACGACTTACGGTGAGAATATCGGCGTAATGGCGATCACCCGCGTCTACAGCACCTGGGTTATCGGCGGCGCGGCGATCATCGCCATTCTGCTCTCCTGCGTTGGTAAACTGGCGGCGGCGATCCAGATTATCCCGGTTCCGGTGATGGGCGGCGTTTCCCTGCTGCTGTACGGGGTGATCGGTGCCTCCGGTATTCGCGTGCTGATTGAATCCAAAGTGGATTACAGCAAGGCGCAGAACCTGATCCTGACCTCCGTTATCCTGATTATCGGCGTGAGCGGCGCGAAGGTGCACATCGGCGCGGCAGAGCTGAAGGGTATGGCGCTGGCGACCATCGTCGGCGTCGGCCTGAGCCTGATTTTCAAGCTGATCTCGGTGATCCGCCCGGAAGAGGTGGTGCTGGACGCAGACGAAAGCGAAAAAGCGCCACATTGATCGTCATGCCGGGCGAAGGATCGCCCGGTTCTCTCCTTGCAGGTTCCGTGTTAAACTCCATTCCGATTTTATGTAAGATCTCTGGTTGAGGTATTTCTGAACGGACCGGCACAGCTCTCTCTGCCACTTTATCTCCCTGACGACGAAACTTTCGCGAGTTTCTGGCCGGGTGATAACCCCTCTTTACTGGCTGCACTGCAAAACGTGCTGCGCCAGGAACACAGCGGATACATCTATATCTGGTCACGCGAAGGCGCGGGACGCAGCCACCTGCTGCATGCCGCCTGTGCGGAGCTTTCGGCGCGCGGTGACGCGGTAGGCTATGTGCCGCTGGATAAACGCACCTGGTTTGTGCCTGAGGTGCTGGAGGGCATGGAACATCTTTCCCTGGTCTGCATCGATAATATCGAATGCGTGGCGGGGGACGAACCGTGGGAAATGGCGATCTTTAACCTCTACAACCGCATTCTGGAGTCGGGCAAAACCCGGCTGCTGATCACCGGCGATCGTCCGCCGCGCCAGCTCAATCTGGGGCTGCCGGATCTGGCGTCTCGTCTGGACTGGGGGCAAATCTACAAACTGCAACCGCTGTCGGATGAAGACAAACTCCAGGCGCTTCAGCTGCGCGCTAAGCAGCGTGGGTTTGAGCTGCCGGAGGACGTGGGTCGGTTCCTGCTTAAACGCCTGGACAGGGAAATGCGCACGCTGTTTGACACGCTCGATCAGCTCGATCGCGCGTCTATTACCGCGCAGCGCAAGCTAACCATTCCGTTTGTGAAAGATATTCTTAAGCTTTGAGTTTTTTGCCCGGTGGCGCTGCGCTTACCGGGCCTACGAAAACCCGTCATACCTTGTAGGCAGGGTAAGGCGCAGCCGCCACCCGGCTAAAGATCCCCCAACAAGTGCTCCACCAGCAGCGGAATCGGCCTTCCCGACGCCACGCTTCGTCCGCTTTCACGCCACAGTGCCGTACCGCTGATGTCCAGATGGGCCCACGGAATGGTCGGCGGGCAGAAGTGATGCAGCAACCACGCCGCCGAGGCGCTGATTGCCGCATTGTTGGTCGGCGTGTTGCACAGGTCGGCGATGGCGCTGTCGGTCTGTTTTTTCAGCCGGGCGTCCAGCGGCAGGGACCACACTTCGTCACCACTGCGCTTACCCGCCAGCGTCAGCGCCGCGCGCAGCGGTTCATCTTGCGTCATTAATCCGCTCAATTCATAGCCCAGCGCTTTCACCACCGCTCCGGTTAAGGTCGCCATATCAATGATATAGTGCGCCTGCGGATGGCGCTGACTCGCCCAGGCGATAGCGTCTGCCAGCACCAGCCGGCCTTCGGCATCGGTATTGTTGATTTCAACGGTGGTGCCGTTGCAGGCCATCGCCACCGTGCCGGGCTGCATGGCGTCGGGGCCGATGGCGTTTTCCGCCAGCGCCAGCACGCCCATGATGCGCACGGGTAATTTCAGCTCCGCAACGGTCAGCATCAGCCCGAGCACGTTAGCCGCGCCGCACATGTCATATTTCATGGTGTACATGCCCGCGCCTTCCTTCAGCCACAGGCCGCCGGTGTCGAAGGTAATGCCTTTTCCCACGTAGCAGCGCACCGGGCCATCAGACACGCCGTTATAGTGAATAGCGAGCAGACGCGGTGGGCAGGTCGCCCCTTTGCCAACGGCGTGCAGTAGCCCCAGCCCCTGCTTAACAATTTGCTTTTCATCCAACACCTCGCAGCGCAGGGCAGGGCTGGCGGCACACAGTTTTTGCGCCTCTTCCACCACAAACTGCGGCGTGCAGCGGTCGGACGGCATATCCGCCAGACGTCGCGCCGCAACCATGCCGAGCGCAATGGTCTGCTGCTGGCGGAAGGTCGTCTCCAGCTTCGCCTGCTGTTCCGGCAGGCAAAGGGCAGTGATGCAGGTAAGACGCAGCGCTTCGTCCGTCTTCTTCAGCTTCAGGTCACTGAGCCTGTGCGCCTGATTAAAGAGAAAACGCAGTACCTGCGCCAGCACCACATCGTCAATATCCGTCACGTCCAGCACGAGTTCGGCGCTGGCGGGGGCGGCAAGCAGCGGTCGCAGGGCGGTGAGCAACCCTTCGGTCAGGGCGTCATGCCAGAGCGCATCCGGAAACAGGGTGATGCGGGCAAACGGCGCGCAGCCAAAGCGCGCATCCGCGACGGTGCTCTGCTGGCGCATTTCAGCGACAAGAGCGCTTTCCGGTATCAGGGAACTGTCAGCGCGCGCAATCAAATGGCTTTGCGGCTTCGCGTCTGAAAGCGCGTTGATAAACTGGTATGTGATCATCATGACTCCTCAATCGGTGCGCGGATCCGCGCGGCATAGGCCTGCATCCACTCCTCATCTACCGCGTGATAGTGCGTTTTCTCCCGCAGGCGTTCAGTACGGAAAACGGTGAGGGGCTGGCGAGCCGTCGCCACCACAAACGAGAAGGTTTTGATGTTGGTTGCGGCGCCAAATTCTCCTTTGCTGTTCATGCACACCACGGAGAGATCGCCCGCGCGACCGAAGCGCGACATCAGCTTGTCTTCCAGTTCGAACACCACCGAATCCGCCGCCTGCTGCGGCGTCATCCCTTGCGCCATCCGGCGAACGATTTCGTAGCTGGTACAGCCCTTCATCAGATCTTCACCGACGCCCGTGGCGGTGGCCGCGCCGGTTTCGCTGTCGCAGTAAAAGCCGGAGCCGATGATGGGTGAGTCACCGAGGCGACCGCGTTTTTTCATAAACAGGCCGCTGGTGGAAGTGGCGACGCTCATCGATCCCTGTTTATCGAGGCCGATGATACCGACGGTGTCATGTCCGTCGTAGGGGCTTAACCCCTTGTCCAGCGTTTCGCGGCAGCGCTTACGGTAGTGTTGCATGGCGCGATCCGTGAGCATGGTTTTGTCGGCAAAGCCCTGGCTCAGCGCCCATTCGCGCGCGCCCTGGCCGACCAGCAGGCTGTTATAGCGCTGGCGGCTGAGCGCGTGCGCCACGCGTACCGGGTTGGCGATATCCACCAGATTGCCCACGGCGCCGAACGCCAGCGTGTCGCCGTCCATATAGGCCGCGTCCAGCTCCACCTCGCCGTTCTCGGTCGGCAGCCCGCCGTAGCCGACGGATTTATAAAACGGAAAGTCCTCGACGGCGGCGACGGCATCCACCACCGCCGGAGCGACAGGTTTGCCCGCAGCCAGCGCAGACGCAGATTCCGTGACGCCTTCAAGCGCCATTCGCCAGGTTGCGATAATTCCCCACATGCTTTACTCCTGTTTTGCAAGGGTGGTGTCGGTTTGCGTAGCGGTAGTCAGCTCCGCGGCGCGGTACTGTTTATCCACGATACGCATGAAAGGCAGGTACAGCATGGCGCCAATCAGCAGGTTGATCAGCTGCATCACGCTGCCGCTCAGGTGCCCGGTGACGATAAAGCCGCTGATAACCGGCGGCAGCGTCCAGGGGATAAACACCCCGGTGGTGACGGCGACCGCACCAATTTTCATCGCCGCATACTGCACGGTGACCAGCACCAGCGGCACCAGATTGAACGGGATGAGCATGATCGGGTTCATGATCACCGGCAGGCCAAACAGGATCGGTTCGTTGATGTTAAACACCGACGCGCCCGCACCGAGGCGCGCTACTTCGCGCATGTTTTTGCTGCGGGCGAAAATCAGCATCGCAATCACCAGCGACAGCGTGGCGCCCGCGCCACCCATCCAGATCATGTCAAAAAACTGTTCGGTGATGATGTGCGGCGGCGTCGTTCCCGCCTGGATCGCGGCGATGTTGTCGGTCTGGTTCTCCATCCACAGCGGGCGAATAATCCCGTTGATCATCGAACCGGAGTTAATGCCCACTGACCACAGAATGGTGATGCTGAATACGGTCATCAGCGCCCCGAAATAAGAGGTGCCGTAGTGGCGTACCGGGGTGGCAACCACTTCATAAATAAACTGGTGGATGGTGTGGTAGTGGGTGTTTTCAAAGATGATGCGGATAAGCAGCACCAGAATCATTACCAGCAGGGCCGGGATCAGGGCCGCGAATGACTCCTGCACCGCCGGAGGCACGCCGTCCGGCATTTTGATGACCAGCTTTTTGCGCTTCAGCCAGCAGAACAGTTCCGTCCACAGCAGGGAACCGATCATCGCCACGAACAGCCCTTTGCTGCCAATCCACTCCACCGGCATCACGGTAATGCCGCCGTTTTCCGCCACTTTGATAAAGGGCGTCAGGATCAGAAACGCGACCAGCGCCAGGATGCCGCAGGAGATGCGGTCCTCGCCATAATGCTCAGCCAGGCGGTAGGCCACCAGGAAGCTGATAAACAGCGACATGGTTGAGAACACCGCGTTAAACGGGATCTCTATAATTGCACTCCAGCTCTCACCAAAGGCCTGAGACATAAACTGCTGATAGGCCTGATTCGGGAAGGAGGAGATCACCAGCAGAATGGAGCCGACGATAATAAACGGCATGAATGACACGTAGGCGCCGCGAATGGCCCCAAGATGACGCTGCTGGGCCGTTTTCGCCGCCAGCGGCATCAGTTTTGCTTCAAGAAATCCCAGAACATTGTTCATTGTGAACTCCGTACAAGATTGAGAGGTGTTGTTTATGTTATGTCTGTGGATTATCAGTGAAGCGTGGCGAGCGAAAGGTGAAATCGGTCACAAAGCATTCGCTGCTCTGATATAAATCTCATAAGATTAGTTCCGGAGAGAGACGCGATGGAAATCAAACTGCATGCCAACGCCACCACCACACCGCGTATCCGTCGTTATCTTCAGCAGTCAGATAAAAGCGACAGGGAACTTGCCGTTGAGCTGGGGATCTCGGTCACCACCGTCAGGCGCTGGCGCAACCGCGACCAGGTTTCGGATAACCACACAACGCCAAAAGTGATACACAAAGCGCTGAGACAAGAGCAGGCGGCACTGATAAATGCCCTGCGGGATATCACAGGGGCACCGCTGGATGAACTGCTGCTGCTGGTGAATGACGGACTCGGGATCGCCGTTTCCCGCGCGACCCTGAACCGCTACCTCAAACCAGCCTCGCTAAAACAAAAGGGGGCGTCGTTGCAGGGCAAAAAGGCGCTGAAGGCCGGGATCATGCCGCAGAAGCTACTCCTGCATCATCAGCCGCTGTCGCTGCATATGGACGACGGTGGCGAGCAACACCTGCTCTGGGCGCGTGAACCCGTCAGCGGCTGGTGTTACGCCCGGCTTTATGCTGGCGTATCGCCGCAGTTGCTGACCCGCTGGACGAACGAGGTGCTGGCTGCCTGTCCGGCTGATATTCAATCTGTTGAGACTTTTGGGCTAGAAGTGAACTTGCCAGAGCATAACGTCACCGTAAAAGTGCATTCACAGTATTATCTCGCTCTTCAGGTCACCGTGCCGTTACGCGAAATCATTCCGCGGGTGAACAGTGAACCGATGGGAGAGCTGTTGATCCAACTGTGTGAGTTTTACAACCGGGGAAAAGCGCAGAAAAAGCTGGGAGAGCGTACGCCGCAGGCGTTTCTGGAAGCGCTGCGGCGTAACGATTAGACGATCTCGAGCACGTCTTCCGGCGGACGGCCGATACGCGCCTTGCCATTTGCCACTACAATCGGGCGCTCAATCAGCTTTGGATTGTCGACCATCGCCTGAATCAGCCGATCTTCAGTGAGACTGGTATCGTTCAGATTGAGCGACTTATACAGATCTTCTTTCTGACGCATCAGGTCGCGTGCGCTGCCCATGTTCAGCATCTTCAGCAGCTGGCGGATAGTCTGCGCGTCCGGCGGCGTCTCCAGGTACAGCACCACTTCCGGTTCGATGCCGTTAGACTTCAGCAGGCTGAGGGTGTCTCGGCTCTTGGAGCAGCGAGGGTTATGGTAAATTTTTACCGCGTCTGTCATGACTTCTCCTTTATTACATCTTCTCGTACGGCTTAAAGCGTTGTTGCAGGCCGCGCAGCTGGTCGATTCGCGCATCGTAGCGGGCCTGTTGCAGGCTGCCAAGCTTCACCTGCGAGCTGGCGCTGCTCAGCAGGGAAATGGCCTGATCGAGACGACCCGCCAGCGCCAGACCTTCCGCACGCGCGGCCAGCTCCTGATCGCGGTTACCCAGCTGCCCCTGGGCCTGGGCGAGCAGCTCCCAGCCGTTCTGGTCATCTTTATTGTTAAAGGTGTAGCGGTTCAGAATGGTCACCGCCTCGCCGGGCTGGCCGCCCTGTAGGTAGGCGTTCGCCAGGTTAAGCTGCAATACTGGATTATTACGAAGATCTTTCGCCCCTTTCAGGCGATTAATCGCATCGGTCGCTTTTTTCTGCCCCAGATCGATATCGGTGGCGAGGTCGAGATACCACGGATTGTCAGGCGCCGCCGCCAGCAGCGGCTGTAGCGCTTTTCGCGCTTCATCGTATTTGCTGGCCTCCATCGCCTGGAGCGCCTGACCATACTGCGCCGCGTTTTTCTCGCGCACGTTGCCTTTCGCCAGCGCGTCCAGCAGATCGCTGGTGAGCTGATTACGTCCGGAGTTGTACATGCCAAGCGTTCTCACTTTGGCCATGTAGAAATCCTGCGAAGACTGCACCACGACCGGACGCATCTGGTTGGCTCGGTTACGCGCATCCGAGAGGCGGCTTTCCGGCAGCGGGTGGGTCAACAGAATTTCAGGCGGGCGCGACGAGTAGCGTGCCTGGTCGAGCAGTTTTTCCAGGAAGCTCGGCATGGCCTGCGGGTCAAAGCCGGAACGCTGTAAAACCTGAATGCCGATGCGGTCTGCTTCCTGCTCATTCTGCTGGGTAAAGCTGATCATCCCCTGACGCGTCCCCGCCAGCGTCCCGGTAAGCGCCGCCATCCCGGCCTGCGGGCTGGCCATCGCCAGCAGAATAGAGCCCAGCGCGCCCACCCAGGTTAGCGGGGCGTTACGCTTCTGATCTTCCATCGCACGCGCCAGATGGCGCTGGGTGACGTGCGAAATTTCGTGCGCCATGACGGACGCCAGCTGGCTTTCGTTATCGGAATAACGGAACAACGCCGAATGCAGTACCACGTTCCCGCCAAAGAAGGCGAAGGCGTTGATTTCGTCGTTATTGATTAAATAGAAGTGGAAGGGCGTTTTTACCGAGTCGGCGTGCGCCACCAGACGCATCCCCAGGCCGTTAATGTATTGCACCAGCAAAGGGTCGTTAATCAGCGGAGCACTGCCGCGCAACTGGCGTACGTAATAATCACCCATCTGCATCTCCTGCCCGATGGAGAGCGTGCTTCCTGCCGTGGTGCCCATGTCCGGCAATGAATCGGACGAGTCAGCGAAAGCGGGCAACACCTGACCCACCGTCACGGCGGCAATCAGTGTCGCAACCAGTGTTTTTCTCAACTGCCTGAACATAACCACTGTCCTGTATGTTGGATGTGCTAATTTGACCGATGAACCCGCATAACGTTCATCTCCGCTGCTCTGCGAGTGTAGCCGTGTTAAGAGATGAAGAAAATCCCATTCATCAGGGTTTTGCGAAACCTGACAGTGAAACAAAAAGGAAAGTCTTTTTTGTGACAGTTAGATACAATTCACCGTCTCACTCCCGCCATTCGATTCAGGGAAGGGTTGTATGCTCGAAATGTTAATGCAGTGGTATCGGCGTCGGTTTAGCGACCCGGAAGCCATTGCTTTGCTGGTCATTCTGGTTGCCGGATTCGGTATCCTGTTCTTCTTTAGTGGCCTGCTGGCGCCGCTACTGGTGGCGATTGTGCTGGCGTATCTGCTGGAGTGGCCCACCGCACGTCTGGAACATATCGGCTGTTCCCGCCGCTGGGCGACCAGCATTGTTCTGGTGCTGTTTGTCGGCATTCTGCTGCTGATGTCCTTCGTGGTGATGCCCATCGCCTGGCAACAGGGGATCTACCTGATCCGCGATATGCCCGGCATGCTGAATAAACTGTCTGATTTTGCCGCCACGCTGCCGCGCCGCTATCCTGCGCTGATGGACGCCGGGATCATCGATGCGATGGCCGAAAACATGCGCGCCCGCATCATGACCATGGGTGACTCGGTGGTGAAATACTCTCTGGCCTCGCTGGTAGGCCTGCTGACGCTGGCGGTTTACCTTGTTCTCGTGCCGCTAATGGTGTTCTTCCTGGTCAAAGATAAAGAGCAGATGCTGAACGCGGTGCGCCGCGTGCTGCCGCGCAATCGCGGTCTCGCCGGTCAGGTCTGGCAGGAGATGAACCAGCAGATCACCAACTACATTCGCGGCAAAGTGCTGGAGATGATTGTGGTGGGCGTGGCGACCTGGATTGGCTTCGTGATCTTCGGACTGAACTACTCGCTGCTGCTGGCGGTGCTGGTCGGATTCTCGGTTCTGATCCCGTATATCGGCGCGTTTGTGGTGACCATTCCGGTAGTCGGTGTGGCGCTGTTCCAGTTTGGTCTGGGTACGGAGTTCTGGAGCTGTTTCGCCGTATACCTGATTATTCAGGGACTGGACGGGAACCTGCTGGTACCGGTGCTGTTCTCAGAAGCAGTTAACCTGCATCCGCTGGTCATTATCCTGTCAGTGGTGATTTTCGGCGGGCTGTGGGGATTCTGGGGGGTATTCTTCGCCATTCCGCTGGCGACGCTGATTAAAGCCGTGGTCCACGCTTGGCCGGATGTGCCAGCGGTGGAAGAGAAGTAGATTTAGTGCGGGCTGATGCCCTCACCCCAACCCTCTCCCGCGGGGAGAGGGGGCAAACACTAAAAACGGTAGCGCATGCTACCGTTTTGCATTTACCTTGTAGGCCGGGTAAGCGCAGCGCCACCCGGCACTAAAATGATCACGCGTTCTCTTTCAGCCACTTCAACACCACGTCGTGGTGGTTGCTGGTTTTGAAATCATCAAACACGTGCTCAACTTTACCGTCAGCGTCAATCAGGAAGCTGATACGGTGAATACCGTCGTACGTTTTGCCCATAAAGGACTTCTCACCCCAGACGCCAAACTGCTCGCAAACCTGGTGGTCTTCATCGGAAAGCAGCGTGAAGTTCAGCAGCTCTTTTTCCGCAAAACGTGACAGCTTCTCTGGCTTATCGGTGCTGATGCCCAGCACTTCCACACCGACCTTCTTCAACTCATCCATGTTGTCGCGTAGACCGCAGGCCTGTACGGTACAGCCCGGGGTCATGGCTTTCGGGTAGAAATAGACCAGAACACGCTGTCCCTGGAAGTCGGTCAAATTTACTTGCTCGCCGTCTTGATCCGGTAAGCTAAATTTCGGTGCGATATCACCGGCTTTCAGTGGGTTCATTACTCAACTCCATCCTGTTCGTGCTGCGAATAATCGACGACGCTTATACTGCCTTGCGCATGTAATTCTGTACAGAGGGCTTTGAACGCTTGCTCGATATTTGACGCATCCTGCGAGGCAGGGCTGTGTGCGGTAATTTGAATAAACAGCGTCGGGATTGCGTTTTCATCGCCCGGCTGCGTGCGGGAAACCAGTTCGGCAATGTTCATCTGATGGCTGTCAAACAGCGCCGTGAAACGTTCAATCAGATGAGGTGAATCAGGCACTTCAACCTGTACCCAGACCGTGGCAGGCAGAGCCGGACGCGGGCGCGCGGTGGTGCGCTTCATCACAATCAGTAAATCCAGCTCTGCGCCTTTCAGCGGCAAGGTAGATTCGATGAGGGTAATGGCATTCCATGTTCCGGAAAGCAGCATGATGAACGTGAACTCTTCGCCAAGCATAGCCAGCCGGCTATCTTCGATGTTGCAGCCGCAGCTGCTCACGTGGCGAGTGATGGTATTCACGATACCCGGCCTGTCAGCACCCAGCGCAGTGATAACCAGGTAATGTTGTGATGAGGTTGTCAAACCTGTTCTTCCTTTGCGTGGTTAAGTCTTCCTAAGGAAAGCATAAAAAAAACATGCATACAACCGCCTGAGAGCCTCAGGTCGCTTGCTTTTATTACAGTTCCAAACGTAACATTGAGGCTCTTGTTCGCACAGAGGATGGCTCATGTTCACGGGAAGTATTGTCGCGCTTGTTACACCGATGGATGAAAAAGGTAATGTCTGCCGGTCAAGCATGAAGAAGCTCATTGATTACCATGTCGCCAATGGAACCTCGGCGATCGTTTCGGTAGGGACTACCGGTGAATCCGCTACGCTGAGCCACGAAGAGCACGGCGACGTTGTGATGCTGACCCTGGAACTGGCGGACGGGCGTATTCCGGTCATCGCGGGGACGGGCGCAAACGCAACGGCAGAAGCGATTAGCCTGACTCAGCGTTTTAACGACAGCGGCATTGTCGGCTGCCTGACGGTGACCCCTTATTACAACCGTCCTACTCAGGAAGGTTTGTTCCAGCATTTCAAAGCCATCGCTGAACATACTGACTTGCCACAAATTCTGTATAATGTGCCGTCCCGTACCGGTTGCGATATGCTGCCGGAAACCGTTGGCCGTCTCTCGAAAGTAAAAAATATTATCGGGATTAAAGAGGCGACAGGGAACTTAAGCCGCGTTCATCAGATCAAAGAGCTGGTTTCAGACGACTTTATCCTGTTGAGCGGTGATGATGCGACCGCGCTGGACTTTATGCAGCTCGGTGGTAACGGCGTGATTTCCGTTACGGCGAACGTGGCGGCGCGTGATATGGCTGACATGTGCAAACTGGCCGCAGCCGGTCACTTTGATGAAGCTCGCGTGATTAATCAGCGTCTGATGCCGTTGCACAATAAATTATTTGTCGAACCCAATCCGATCCCAGTGAAATGGGCATGTAAGGAGTTGGGGCTTGTAGCAACCGACACGCTGCGTCTGCCAATGACACCGATTACCGACCACGGTCGTGAAATTGTCGCTGGCGCGCTGAAGCATGCCGGTTTGCTGTAAAGTTTAGGGAGATTTGATGGCTTATTCAGTACAGAAGTCGCGCCTGGCGAAGGTTGCGGGTGTTTCGCTTGTTATGCTCCTCGCTGCCTGTAGTTCAGACTCGCGCTACAAGCGCCAGGTGAGCGGTGATGAATCCTATCTGGATGCGCCGCCGCTTGCTGAACTTCACGCGCCTGCCGGCATGATCCTGCCGATCCAGAACGGTGATTATAATATTCCGGTTACCAACGGCAGTGGCCTGGTGGGTAAAGCGCTTGATATTCGTCCGCCGGCTCAGCCTCTGGCGCTGGTGAATGGCGCGCGCACGCAGTTTACCGGTGATACGGCCTCTCTGCTGGTGGAAAGCGCACGCGGTACCACGCTGTGGCCGCAGGTTGTGAGCGTTATTCAGTCGAAAAACTATACGATTGATAAACGCGACGACGCCAGCCAGACTTTAACCACCGACTGGATTGAGTGGAACCGTCTCGATGAAGACCAGCAGTATCGTGGTCGTTATCAAGTCTCCGTTAAGCCGCAGGGTTATCAGCAGGCGGTTACCGTTAAGCTGTTGAATCTTGAGCAGGCAGGTAAACCGGTTGCCGATCCGGCCGCCATGCAGCGCTACAGCACTGAAATGCTGAACGTGATTGCCGCAGGTCTGGATAAAAACGCTACCGATGCCGCAAACGCCGCGCAGAACCGTAACGGTTCAACGTTTGATGTGCAGAGCGGTGCAGACGATACCGGCCTGCCAATGCTGGTGGTGCGTGCGCCGTTTAATCAGACCTGGCAGCGCCTGCCAGCAACGCTTGAAAAAGTGGGCATGAAGGTGACCGACAGCACCCGTTCAACGGGCAGCATCACAGCGACCTATAAGCCGCTGTCTGATAGCGCCTGGCAGGAGCTGGGGGCAAGCGATCCACAGCTGCCTTCCGGTGACTACAAAATCCAGGTTGGCGACCTCGATAACCGCAGCAGCCTGCAATTTATCGATCCGAAAGGACACACGCTGACCCAGGCGCAGAACGATGCGCTGGTCGCTGCCTTCCAGGCCGCATTCAGCAAATAATAGTGAGGGCTGGTTAATCCAGCCCTTTTTATTTTCGTGCTACGCAAACGTGTGCGTGGCATAATATGGCCAGTTTTGAATACAAATCATCACACCAGGAGTAATGAAGATGCAGAAGCAAGCTGAGTTGTATCGTGGCAAAGCGAAAACCGTATACAGCACGGAAAACCCGGATCTGTTGGTGCTCGAATTCCGCAATGATACGTCAGCAGGAGACGGCGCACGCATTGAGCAGTTCGATCGTAAGGGCATGGTGAACAACAAGTTCAACCACTTCATTATGACCAAACTGGCCGAAGCCGGTATCCCGACTCAGATGGAAGCGTTGCTGTCCGATACGGAATGTCTGGTAAAAAAACTGGATATGGTGCCGGTTGAGTGCGTGATCCGTAACCGTGCCGCAGGCTCACTGGTGAAGCGTCTGGGCATTGAAGAGGGTATCGAACTGAATCCACCGCTGTTCGATCTGTTCCTGAAAAACGACGCCATGCACGACCCGATGGTCAACGAATCCTACTGCGAAACCTTCGGCTGGGTAAGCAAAGAGAACCTGGCGCGCATGCAGGAACTGACCTACAAAGCCAATGACGTGCTGAAAAAGCTGTTTGATGACGCGGGCCTGATCCTGGTCGACTTCAAGCTGGAGTTCGGTCTGTACAAGGGCGAAGTGGTGCTGGGCGACGAATTCTCGCCGGACGGCAGCCGCCTGTGGGACAAAGAGACGCTGGATAAAATGGACAAAGACCGTTTCCGCCAGAGTCTGGGTGGCGTGGTCGAAGCGTACGAAGCGGTTGCTCACCGTTTAGGCGTTAAGCTCGACTAAACTGCGCATTTGCCAAAGGATGTTGGCATCCTTTGGCGTCTTATCCTTGTTAATATGGTAATCCTTTCATTAACCGCCTACGATCATAACTATTATAAATGGAATAGTTCGAGGTGTTTATGCGCTGGCAAGGGCGTCGTGAAAGTGACAACGTAGAAGACAGACGCAGCAGTGGTGGCGGTGGTCCGTCTATGGGCGGGCCAGGTTTCCGGTTACCCAGCGGCAAGGGCGGCATTATTCTGCTGGTCGTTGTGCTGGTGGCGGGCTACTACGGCGTCGACCTGACCGGTTTGATGACCGGTGAAACCGGGCAACAGCAGCAGTATTCTCAGCGCTCCATCAGCCCGAATGAAGATGAAGCGGCGAAATTTACTTCCGTTATTCTCGCGACGACCGAAGATACCTGGGGTCAGCAGTTCGAGAAAATGGGGCGGACTTATCAGCCGCCAAAACTGGTGATGTACCGGGGCGCAACCCGCACCGGCTGCGGCACCGGGCAGTCCGTTATGGGGCCGTTCTACTGCCCGGCGGACAGCACCGTCTATATCGATCTCTCCTTCTATGACGACATGAAAAGCAAGCTGGGCGCCGACGGCGATTTTGCCCAGGGCTACGTGATCGCGCATGAAGTCGGCCACCACGTGCAGAAGCTCCTCGGCATTGAGCCTAAAGTGCGTCAGATGCAGCAGAATGCTTCTCAGGCGGAGGTGAATCGTCTGTCCGTACGCATGGAGCTTCAGGCCGACTGCTTCGCTGGCGTCTGGGGACACAGCATGCAGCAGCAGGGCGTGCTGGAAACAGGCGATCTGGAAGAGGCCCTGAATGCCGCACAGGCGATTGGTGACGATCGCTTGCAGCAGCAGAGCCAGGGGCGCGTTGTGCCGGACAGCTTTACCCATGGCACCTCGGAGCAGCGCTACAGCTGGTTTAAGCGTGGCTTCGACAGCGGCAACCCGTCGCAGTGTAATACCTTCGGCAAAGCTATGTGATGTTGGGGTTTGAACAGCTGGTCAACCAGCTTCAGCGTACCGGGCACCGCCGGCTGGTGGTGCTTAGCGGCGATGAAGCGTGGACGTTGAGCCAGGCGACCATTCTGCGCGATACGTTACCAGGAGACTGGCTGTGGCTGGAAGAAAACCCCTCTAAGGCCATCAGCGGCCTGCTGGGACGTGAATACCTGCACGCCGTTTTTGACGCGCGTCGCGGGTTTGACGTCTCGGCCTTCGCCGCCCTCAGCGGGACCCTGCGCGCCGGAAGCCTTCTGGTGCTGCTGGTGCCGCCGTTCTCCGTCTGGGCTAACAGGCCCGACGCGGATTCTCTGCGCTGGAGCGACAGTGCCGAGCCGATCGCCACCCCGCACTTTGTTCACCACTTTTGCCGGACGCTTGCCGCCGATTCAGATGCCATCGTCTGGCATCAACATCGTCCTCTGTGCCTTCCCGTTGCGCCAGATTTACCCGCCTGGCAGCCCGCTAACGGTGAACCGCAGCGCGAGCAGGCTGAGATCCTCGACGCTCTTCTGACCATGCCTGCTGGCGTGGCCGCCGTGACGGCGCCGCGCGGACGCGGGAAGTCCGCCCTGGCGGGCATGTTGCTGAGCGGCATTCAGGGGAGTGCAGTCGTGACGGCACCGGCAAAAGGGGCGACGGATGTCATCGCGCGTTTCGCAGGGGAACATTTTCACTTTATGGCCCCGGATGCGCTGCTGGCCTCCACCACGGAAGCTGACTGGCTGATTGTCGATGAGGCGGCCGCCATTCCCGGCCCGCTGCTGGAGAAGCTGGCGTCGCGCTTTCCCCGCGTGTTGCTGACCACCACGGTGCAGGGTTATGAAGGCACGGGCAGGGGATTCCTGCTGAAGTTCTGCGCCCGGTTCAGCGGGCTGCGGCGTTATACCTTATCCACGCCAGTTCGCTGGGCTGCCGGATGCCCCCTTGAGCGGATATTGGCGAACGCGCTGCTGTTCGACGATGCGCTTATCGATCGCAAACCGGAAGGCGAGGTACGTTTAACGTCGCTGGAGCCCGGGATGTGGGAGAGCGATCCGACGCGCGGGGCAGGCGTGTATGAACTGCTTTGCGCCGCGCACTACCGGACGTCACCCCTCGATTTACGCCGGATGATGGACGCCCCCGGCCAGCACTTTGCTGTTGCTCAGGCGGGCGCGGAGATCGCGGGCGCGCTCTGGCTGGTGGAGGAGGGGGGATTACCCCCTGAACTTAGCCGCGCAGTCTGGGCGGGCTTTCGTCGGCCGCGTGGAAATCTGGTGGCGCAGTCGCTGGCAGCGCACGGCGGCTCGCCGCTCGCGGCGACGCTGAAAGGCCGACGCGTCAGCCGCATTGCGGTTCATCCCCATCGCCAGCGGGAAGGCATCGGCCAGCGGCTGATCCGCAGTGCCAGCGGAGAAGATTATCTCTCGGTCAGCTTTGGCTATACCGACGAGCTGTGGCGTTTCTGGCGGCAGTGCGGGTTTGTGCTGGTGCGAATGGGCAGCCACCGGGAAGCCAGCAGCGGGTGCTATACGGCGATGGCGTTGCTGCCGCTGAGCGAGGCGGGGCATCAGCTCTGCGAACAGGCGCATCAGCGGTTATGTCGTGATATGCGCGTCCTGTCGGCCTGGAATGGCGAAAAGATCCCGGTGACGGATGCATGGGAAGCTACCCTTAATAGTGACGACTGGCTGGAGCTGGCGGGGTTTGCCTTTGCTCACCGGGCGTTTTCAACTTCGGTTGCGGCGCTGACGCGGTTGTTGTTAGCCGTGGACATGCCACTTCCGGCGCTGCGGGGGAAAATGGAAGGGAATACGCACGATTTCGGGCGCAAAGCGTTGCTGGCGAAGCTACGCGAGGAAACCGCTCACGCGCTTGAAAGGCTTGATTACTCCCGTAGCCAGCAGCTGAAAGCCGACATTTTGCAATGGCAATTTTTTCAATGAGTTCTTCAGTAAAGTGGCATGGTCATTACCCCGCAGAGGCGTAAAATCCTGCTTATCAATTAAGGAGATCGCCATGAAACATGACCATTTTGTTGTGCAAAGCCCGGGTACACCTGCTAAACAGCTCCTGCTTCTGTTTCATGGCGTGGGCGACAATGCCGTCAATATGGGACAGATTGGCAGCTGGTTTGCACCCGTTTTCCCACACGCGCTGATCGTCAGCATCGGCGGCGTGGAGCCGTGCGGTCCGGACGGGCGGCAGTGGTTTTCCGTCGAGGGCGTGACGGAGGAGAATCGTCAGGCGCGTATTGATGCCGCTATGCCAGCCTTTATCGATACCGTGCGTTACTGGCAGCAGCAGAGCGGCGTAGGCGCCGACGCAACGGCGCTGATTGGCTTCTCTCAGGGCTCAATCATGTCGCTGGAAAGCGTAAAAGCGCAGCCCGGACTGGTGTCCCGCGTGATTGCCTTTAACGGGCGTTTTGCGACGTTACCGCAAAGCGCGACCACGCAGACCACGATCCATCTCATTCATGGGGGGGAAGACCGGGTAATTGAGCTTTCGCATGCGGTGGCTGCCCAGGAGACGCTGATGCGCGAGGGCGGAGATGTGACGCTGGATATCGTAGACGATCTGGGGCATGCCATTGACGATCGCAGCATGCAGTTCGCGCTCGATCATCTGCGTTATACCGTACCGAAGCACTACTTTGATGAAGCGCTCAGCGGCGGTAAGCCGAATGACGATGATATCGTCGAGTTTATGTGAGGTGTCCCCCTCTCTTTAGGGAGAGGGGAAACAGAGCGATTACTTCTTCTGGTCCTTCTTCGGCCAGTCGTCTTCATCGTCCCACTTGTCGTTAAAATCACGGTGCGGCGGAAGATCCGGTTTGTTGGCAAGGAACTTTTTATGGTCAACGCGCTTGAGATCTTTAATCACGTTAAGTAGCACGCCTACCAGAAATACCAACACCAGAATCCACCAGTACTTTGAAAGCCAGTCCATTCGCTAATCCTCTTTAAGCACCCGTCAGGCGACGAGCTGCTCCATAATACGTTGATACATGCGGGCCAGCAGTTGTAAATCGGCAGCGTTCACGCATTCATTGATTTTGTGAATCGTCGCGTTAACCGGACCCAGTTCGACAACCTGTGCGCCCATGCGGGCGATAAAGCGTCCGTCAGACGTGCCGCCCGTTGTCAGCAGTTGTGGCTTAATTTCATTATAGTGCGCAATGGCGTTCACCACCGCATCCACCAGTTTACCGCGCTGCGTCAGGAACGGCTGGCCAGACAGCCACCAGTCGAGGGTATAGCGCAGCTGATATTTCTCGAGCAGCGCAATCACGCGCGCTTTGATCATCTCGTCGGTCAGTTCGGTGCTGAAGCGGAAGTTAAACTGGACGAAGAGATCGCCGGGAATGACGTTGTTGCTGCCGGTGCCAGCCTTGATGTTGGCTATCTGCATGCTGGTTGGCGGGAAAAATTCGTTGCCTTTATCCCATTCAATGCCTACCAGTTCGTTCAGCATCGGCGCGGCGCGGTGTACCGGGTTATCCGCCAGGTGTGGATAGGCAACGTGGCCCTGCACGCCATGAATAGTCAAATTACAGGTCAGGGATCCACGGCGGCCATTTTTCACCACATCGCCCACCACTTCGGTGCTGGACGGTTCGCCCACCAGACAGTAGTCCAGACGTTCATTGCGCGCCATCAGGGCCTCAACGACCTTCACGGTGCCGTTGTGGGCGCTGGCTTCTTCATCGGAGGTAATCAAAAACGCAAGACGGTTTTTATGGTTCGGATGCTGGGCGACGAAACGCTCTGCCGCCACGACCATCGCAGCCAGAGAACCTTTCATGTCCGCAGCGCCGCGTCCGAAAAGCATGCCGTCGCGGATGGTCGGCTCAAAAGGCGGGTTGATCCAGCGGTCTGCGTCGCCTGCGGGAACTACGTCAGTATGTCCGGCAAACGCCAGCGTCTCTCCCTGACCGCGCCATGCCCAGAAGTTCTGCGTATCGCCAAAATCCATGTGCTCCACGGTAAAACCGATGGCACGCAGGCGCTCAATCATTAATGCCTGACAACCTGCGTCGTCCGGGCTAAGGGAAGGACGGCGAATAAGCTGCTGAGTCAGCTCAATGACCGGGCATGACATAGACTACACCTCAACGAATAAATCTGAATAAAGGGTTTCACTGAAACCCAGCAGCATAGGCTGACCTGGCTTGCAGAGCAATGGGCGTTTGATGATTGCCGGCATTTCAAGCATCAGTTTGGCTGCGCTGTCGGCGTCGTTGATCGTGGCCCGGAGAGATTCATCCAGTTTTCGCCAGGTGGTCCCGCGTGTATTCAGTAGCGCTTCCCATCCCAGTTCGTTGATGGCGGAATGGAGAAACGCGGGGTCAAGCCCGTCGGCACGGTAATCGTGGAAGCGATAGTCGATGTTGTGTGCTTCCAGCCAGCGGCGGGCTTTTTTAATCGTGTCGCAATTCTTAATGCCGTACATCACAACCATAGTGAATCCTTTTGTTCTTTTGTGGGTTAAATGTTCAATATTTTCGAAGATATATCCTTAAGTGGAATATAACACATTCGGAATTTTTCGGGATTTACAATTCTCCATAATTCAACGAACAGCTGTAAGCTGAATAGTCTTTCATCTTTTAAGCATAGTTGTCCACCCTGTTTAAATTGCCAATAAACTCAGGGGGAAATTAAAAATGCTGTCATTTTTCCGACTATTTCAAAATATTGCTGTAGGTCACATAAAATTTACCCGACAACGCTCATAGTGATCCTAAACCTACCAGCACAGCGGGGCTCAATCACAGCAATCGGTTAAAGTGGCTTCACAATGATGATACGTTTTCGTAGAATGCGCATAATAATAAGAGAGGTTGTTATGATTGAACGTGAACTGGGGAACTGGAAAGATTTTATCGAAGGCATGCTTCGTAAATGAATTTCCGGTAAGAAATGCAAGAGCACTTAATTAACTAAAATAACCATAGTGTGAAAGAATCACACAATAAAAAGGCGGCCTGTAAAGCCGCCTTTTTTATTTCAACGTGTTATTCCGGCTTATCCTTCAGCGGGAAACGACGGCGTACCAGCACAAAGAACAGCGGTACGAAATAGATAGCCAGAATCGTCGCCGAAATCATTCCCCCCATAACGCCCGTTCCCACCGCGTGCTGGCTGCTGGAGCCTGCGCCGGAGCTGGTGGCCATCGGCAGGACGCCAAATACAAACGCCAGAGAGGTCATCAGGATCGGACGCAGGCGCTGACGACAGGCGTGCAGCGTGGCGGCCATCAGTTCGTGACCTTTGGCATTCATCTCATTGGCAAATTCGACGATCAGAATGGCGTTTTTCGCCGACAATCCGATTACGGTGAGGAGTCCGACCTGGAAATAGACATCATTTTCCAGGCCGCGCATCCAGGTTGCCAGCAGCGCTCCGATGACCCCGAGAGGCACCACCAGCATCACCGAGAACGGCACTGACCAGCTTTCATACAGCGCCGCCAGACAGAGGAACACCACCAGCAGCGAAAGGGCATACAAGGCAGGCGCCTGAGCGCCGGAAAGCCGTTCCTGGTAGGACATCGCCGTCCACTCCAGGCCAAAGCCGGTCGGTAACTGCTGAACCAGTTTTTCCATAATGTCCATTGCGGTACCGGTACTGACGCCCGGCGCGGCTTCACCAACAATCTCCAGCGCCGAATAGCCGTTGTAACGCTCCAGACGCGGTGAACCGGTCTCCCAGCGTGACGTCGCAAACGCCGAGAACGGCACCATGCCGCCGGTGTTATTGCGCACATACCAGCGGTTGATATCGTCCGGCAGCATGCGGTATTTGGCGGCAGACTGAACGTAGACCTTCTTCACGCGGCCGCGATCCATAAAGTCATTCACGTAGCTTGAGCCCCACGCCGTTTGCAGGGTGTCGTTAATGTCGTCGATGGAGACGCCCAGCGCCTGCGCTTTACGCTGGTCAATATCCACCTGTAGCTGAGGGCTGTCATCCAGACCGTTATGACGAACGCGGGTAAGCTGCGGATCTTTCCCGGCCAGCTCCAGCAGCTTGTCGCGAGCAGCCATCAACGCGTCATGCCCGGCGCCCGCGTGATCCTGAAGCTCCATATCAAACCCGGCTGAGCTGCCCAGGCCGCTGATGGCGGGCGGGCTGCTGGCGAAAACGCGCGCTTCCTTGATTTTGTTGAACGCTTTGGTTGCACGCTCAATGATGGCAAAGGAGGAGCCGGTATCGCTGTCGCGCTGGTCCCAGTCTTTCAGGCGCACAAACATACGCGCCACGTTCTGCCCGTTACCGCCAGGGCCAGAGCCGACGGTGGAGAAGACGGAGACCACGTTATCTTTCTCCTGAGTATGGAAGTAGTTCTCAACCTTCTGCACCACTTTCAGGGTCTGCTGCTGGGTCGAGCCGCTGGGTAACTGTACGGAGGTGATAAACATGCCGCGATCTTCCAGCGGCAGGAACGAGGTTGGCAGCCGCAGGAACAGGAAGACCATGCCGCCGAGCAGCAGGACATAAACCACCATCCAGCGTACGCTGCGGTGCAGTACTTTACCCACGCCCGCTTCATAGCGCGCCGCATTGCGGTTAAACATGCGGTTAAACCAGCCGAAGAAGCCTTTTTGACCGTGATGTTCGCCCTTATGCAGCGGTTTCAGCAGCGTCGCGCACAGGGCAGGGGTAAGGATCATCGCCACCAGTACGGAGAGCACCATTGCAGAGACGATGGTGATCGAGAACTGGCGATAAATCGCGCCCGTGGTGCCGCCAAAAAACGCCATCGGGATAAATACCGCCGACAGCACCATGGCGATACCGACCAGCGCGCCCTGAATCTGTCCCATCGATTTGCGCGTGGCCTCACGGGGCGAAAGCCCTTCCTCGCTCATGATGCGTTCAACGTTTTCCACCACCACGATGGCATCATCCACCAGCAGGCCGATGGCCAGCACCATGGCGAACATGGTCAGGGTGTTAATGCTGTAACCGAAGGCATACAGCACCGCAAAGGTACCCAGCAGCACCACCGGCACCGCAATAGTGGGGATCAGCGTGGCGCGGAAGTTTTGCAGGAACAGGTACATCACGAGGAACACCAGCGCGATAGCTTCGAGCAGGGTTTTCACCACATCTTCGATGGAGGCTTTTACGAACGAGGTGGTTTCGTAGGCGACTTTGTACTCCAGTCCGTGCGGGAAGAAATGCGACAGCTCATCCAGACGCTCTAGCACCCGCTGCGCGGTCGCCATTTCGTTGGCGCCGGAGGCCAGTTTCACCCCCAGCCCGGACGCGGCATTGCCGTTAAAGCGGCTCAGGTAGTCATATTTTTCCGCGCCCATCTCCACGGTGGCGACATCCCCCAGACGCACTTCCGAACCGTCCTGATTCACGCGTAGCGTGATATTGCGGAACTGTTCAGGTGTCTGGAGCAGCGACTGGGAGTTGATGGTGGCGTTAAGCGCCTGGTTATCCACGGACGGGGTACCGCCGAGCTGCCCCACGGCAATCTGGGCGTTCTGCGATTCGATAGCGTCGGTGACATCTTTGGCGGTCATCTGCACGCTGTTCAGCTTGTTGGGATCCAGCCAGATACGCATGGAGTACTGCGAGCCGTAGGCGTCGATATCACCCACGCCGTTGATACGGCTGAGCGGGTCCTGAATATTACTGGCGACGTAGTCCGCGATGTCCTGCTTATCCATTGAGCCATCGGTTGAAACAAACGCGATGGTCAAAATATTGGTGTCACCGGTTTTACGCACGGTCACCCCCTGGTTCTGCACTGCCTGAGGCAGTTTACGCAGGGCCGATTGCAGCTGGTTTTGCACCTGCTGCACCGCTTCATCCGGATCCGTGCCCGCCGTAAAGCTCAGGGTTACCGTCGCCTGGCCCGTGGCGCTGCTCTGTGAGGACATGTACATCAGGTTATCGAGACCCGTCATGTTCTGCTCGATAACCTGGGTGACGGTATTTTCCAGCGTCTGTGCCGAGGCGCCAGGGTAGTTCGCCGTGATACGCACGTTGGGGGGCGCGAGGTCAGGGTATTGCTCAACAGGAAGGGACGTAATCGCCAGGACACCCGTCAGACACAACAGGATTGCAAGCACCCAGGCAAAAATGGGGCGATCGATGAAAAAATTCGCCATTAAAGTGTGACCTCGTTTTGCTGCACGTCATTATTGTTTATTGCCCGCCTAACTTTAGCGGTAAGGCCCAGGTCAAACGTGGAGAAATAAAGGAGATAATGTAAATTATCATGCGCTTTTTTCAGCGCGCCTTCTTTCTCGCTATTTTTCAGCCTGGGCCGCAGGCGTCCGGAACGTTACGCTGACCTGTGTCCCGCCCTGTGGCGGCTGAGAAAAGTGTAATGTCCCGCCGAGCCGTCCCGCGCGTTCGCGCATGATATTCAGCCCGTAATGCCCCGGCGGTTCACTGGCGTCGCCGATACCAATGCCGTTGTCGCGGATCGTGACCGTGTGAGTGCCGTCCGCGGTGGTGACGCAGCTGACCACAATCTCGCTCGCGTCGGCATGTTTAATCGCATTCAGCACTGCCTCACGCACAATCTGTAAGAGGTGCACCTGTTTTTGTGCGTCCAGCGCCAGCGATGAGAGACGGCAGTCGAGCACCAGCTTCGCGCGGGTCTGGCTTTGCAACCCGTCGAGAGACTCCTGTAGCGCGGCAGGAAGATTGGCGTGATTGAGCGTCAGGCGGAAGGTGGTGAGCAGCTCGCGTAGCTGATGCCAGGCGTTATTCAGCTCGCGGGAGAAGTCCGTGATGATAGCCTGCGCCGGGGCATTGTCGCCCGGCACGGCATGCTTCAGCAGCGTAAGCTGAATACGCAAATAGGAGAGCACCTGCGCCAGCGAATCATGCAGCTCGCGCGCGATGGTGGCGCGCTCCTCCATCAGCAGCAGCTGCTGATAATGTTTCTGCGCCTGATTGAAATAGAGCCCCCGGCCCAGCATCGTCGCCACGCTTTCCATGAGCGGCAGCGGAACATCCCCGGTCGCGCTTTGCCAGCGCAGTTCGCCGTACAGGGTGTCCTGCATTAACACCGGTAAATTGTGCATTTTCTCGCCCGGGGACTCCTGTCCTTCGTAAAGCTGCCAGTCGTCACTGGTGCGCAATTGCAGGTAATTCATCTGCGTATAGTCATGCACAATCTGCAAAATATGCCGGAAGCAGTGGCTGTCTATCTGCCCGGTATTCAACGCCTGTGAGCATTTGAACAGCATTTCGAGCTGCTGATGCGCTTCATTCAGGTGGCGGGTTTTTTCAGCAACGGAGCGCTCAAGTGAACGGTACAGGGTGTGTAATTCCGCCGACATATGGTTGAAGGCGCGGGAAAGCTGGCCCAGCTCGTTGGGAAGCGTAGTATCCGGCGCGGGAGTGTCGAATTGCCCCTGTTCGATACGCTCGCTCGCCGCCACCAGATTATTCAGCGGCAGCACAACCTGACGGCGGATGCGCCGCAGGGTCACCACCGCCAGCAGCAGGATGCCCAGGCCACCCGTCAGCGACATGAAAATCACCAGCTGAATTTTATGTTCGGTGTAGTGCTGTAGCGCCAGCACAAAGGAATCTATCCGGCCCACGAAATCCTCAATGTGGTTCTGATACCACCCGGTATCGCCGCTGGCGATGCGCGTGTCCATCTCCTGCCAGCCAAGGTGCAACTGCTGGTAACGCTGTTTGACGTCCTCTGGCACATACCAGCGGTTTAGCTTCTGCAACGCAGGCGCGCTCAGCGTTTTTTGCCAGACCGCGCGGTGCTCTGCCAGCGATGGGCCGGCGCGCTGCATTTCGTAGCCCAGGCGGTAGCTCTGCATACGCAGCGAACCGGCGATATTAATCGCCTCGGCGTCGCGCTGGCTGCTGGCGAGTGTAACCAGCGCAATGGCGCTGATCAGAACGGACAAGACAATCATCGAAAAGAAAGCCCGAGCCAGGCTTCCCGATACGGGGCGTTTAACGGTCACTCATCAGCTTCCTGAATTAAATTGATCTGCCACAGGTTCACTGGAAATAGTTCGCCTTCCTGGGCATTTGAACATTGCGTCGCCATGCCGCTGTGGGTAAATACGATAACAATAGAAAAAATAAGGTTATTGAACCAAAAACAGGTGTTGTTATGAATCGTTTTATTATGGCCAACGCTCAACAGTGTATCGGTTGTCGCGCCTGCGAAGTTGCCTGTGTGATGGCGCACAACGGGGAGCAGCACGCGCTGAGTGAGCGCCATTTTCATCCCCGCATTACGGTCCTTACCTCAGGATTGCGAAAAAGCCCCGTGACCTGCCACCACTGTGAAAACGCGCCCTGCGCGCAAAGCTGCCCGAACGGAGCCATCACGCAACACAGCGACAGCGTACAGGTCAATCAACAAAAATGCATTGGCTGTAAAGCCTGCGTGGTGGCCTGTCCGTTTGGCACGATGGACATGCTGATCGCCCCCCTGGAAAACGACAGCGTAAAGGCCTCGGCACACAAATGCGACCTCTGTCTGGAAAGGCCGCAAGGCCCGGCCTGCGTTGAAAACTGTCCGGCGGAGGTGCTTACGCTCGCCACCCCAGCCGTGCTGGATAAGCTGGTTAAGCAGCGCCGACAGCGCAGCGCAAGGCTGGACGCACTGCCGTGGCACAGCGAGGCGGTTCAGTCAGTCCCTTCGCAAACCAAATGGCAACAGATGCAAAACACCCCGGCGCGCGGTGAGCCGGATAAGCTCAGCCCCGACGCGCGCACGGGCCATTTTAACGAGATCTACCTGCCGTTTCGCCCGGAACAGGCGCAGCGCGAGGCATCCCGGTGCCTGAAATGTGGCGAGCACAGCATTTGCGAGTGGACCTGCCCGCTGCATAACCACATTCCGCAGTGGATTGAGCGGATCAGGGCGGGGGATATCGTCGGTGCGGCTGAGCTTTCTCACCAGACTAACTGTTTACCGGAAATTACCGGCCGCGTCTGCCCACAGGATCGATTATGTGAAGGCGCCTGCACCCTGCGGGATGCGTCAGGTGCAGTAACCATCGGGAATATCGAACGGTATATCTCGGATCGGGCGCTGGCGATGGGCTGGACGCCGGACGTCAGCCACGTTAAGCCGGTCGGTAAGCGCGTCGCCATCATCGGTGCCGGTCCGGCAGGGCTGGCCTGCGCCGACGTACTGGTGCGCAGCGGCGTCGGTGTGACGGTCTACGACCGCCATCCGGAAATCGGCGGATTGCTGACCTTTGGTATTCCGGCCTTCAAGCTGGATAAATCCCTGTTAGCGCGGCGCAGAGAGATATTCAGCGCGATGGGCATCCGCTTCGAGCTGAACTGCGAGGTGGGAAAAGACGTGTCGATGGCCCAACTGCAAAACGACTACGATGCCCTGTTCATCGGCGTAGGGACCTATCGTTCCATGAAAGCGGGTATCCCTCACGAAGACGCGCCGGGCGTGTACGACGCGCTGCCGTTTTTAGTGGCAAACACGCGGAACGTGATGGGCCTTGATCCTGCCGCAGACGAACCGTTTATCGACACACAGGGTTTAAACGTGGTGGTGCTCGGCGGGGGCGATACGGCGATGGACTGCGTGCGCACCGCGCTGCGGCATGGCGCGGCGAAAGTCACCTGCGCCTATCGGCGGGACGAGGCCAACATGCCGGGCTCAAAGAAAGAGGTTAAAAACGCGAAAGAAGAGGGCGCGGCGTTTGAATTTAATGTCCAGCCGGTTGAGCTCACGCTGGATACCGACGGGAAGGTTAACGGTATCCGGATGCTGCGCACCAGGCTGGGCGAGCCGGATGCGCAGGGGCGGCGTCGTCCAGTCCCGGTGGCGGGCAGTGAGTTTGTCATGCCAGCGGATGCGGTGATCATGGCGTTTGGTTTTAATCCGCACGCCATGCCGTGGCTTCAGGCGCAGGGCGTCGACACCGACGACTGGGGGCGCATCAGGGCCTCCGTGGAGAGCCGTTATCGCTACCAGACCTCGAATCCGCAGATTTTTGCTGGCGGTGATGCGGTACGCGGTGCGGATCTGGTGGTCACCGCGATGGCGGAAGGGCGTCATGCCGCGCAGGGGATCATGGACTGGCTTGGCGTGCCGCCGCGCAACATGCATTAATGCAGACGGGCGACAAAGCGGGCTTCACGGCGTAGTATAAACAGACTCATTTTGCCGTGGAGCCCGTATGTCCCTGAACATTACCGTTATTAAAGACAAAATCCTTTCTGAAAATTACTTTGTCCTGCGTAACATCACTTACGATCTCACCCGTAAGAACGGGGACGTCATTCGCCATAAACGCGAAGTCTACGACCGGGGCAATGGTGCAACCATCGTGCTGTATAACCGTGAAAAGCAAAGCGTGGTGCTGATCCGCCAGTTTCGCATCGCGACATGGGTCAATGGCAACGCGGACGGACGTCTGATTGAAACCTGTGCAGGTCTGCTTGATGACGATGAGCCGGAAGTGTGTATCCGCAAAGAAGCCATTGAGGAGACGGGTTTTGAAGTGGGTGCGGTGCAGAAAGTCTTTGAGCTGTTTATGTCCCCTGGCGGGGTTACCGAGCTGGTTCACTTCTTCATTGCGGAATATACCGATGCTCAGCGCACGCACCGGGGCGGCGGCGTGGACGATGAAGACATTGAAGTGCTGGAAATGCCTTTCGCTCAGGCTGTCGACATGGTGAAACGCGGCGAGATCCGCGACGGTAAAGCGGTGATCCTGTTGCAGTATCTGCAAACCAGCGGGCTGATGAATGCGGCGGCGGAAGCGCGATAAGTTGTATTTCAGATAAATCTATCCGATAAATCCGATTGAGCCAGCCCGCCCAGGGCACGAAGATACGCCCCAGATTGACCTATTCGTTTCCGGGGCTGTGCCGTTCATGCGCTACTGCGTTTATCTTCTCTTCTTCATTTGCGTGCTTCCCGCGCCTTTGGTGTGGGCTGCGCCTGCGCAGCAGTCTTTTTCAGACTGGCAGGTGACCTGCAATAACCAGAACTTCTGCGTAGCGCGCAATACCGGCGAGCATCGCGGTCTGGTCATGACGCTGAGCCGCAGTGCGGGGGCAAAAACGGACGCCAGCCTGCGCATCGATCTCGGCGGGCTTTCGGCGCCACCGGTGAAAGAGCCTGACATCGCCCCGCGCCTGCTGCTCGACAATGTGCCGCTTAAACTCACGTCGCAACACTGGCAGTTAGCCCCCTGGCATCTTAAAACAGACGATACGGCCACCATCACCACGTTTCTGAAAACCATTCAGGAAGGGCAGGCGCTGACCCTGCGCGGGGGGAAGCAGACAATTTCTCTGGCCGGTCTGAAAGCGGCGCTGCTGTTTATCGATGCCCAGCAAAAACGCGTCGGAAGTGAAACGGCGTGGATTAAAAAAGGGGATAGTCCACCGCTGAGCGTGCCGCCTGCGCCGGCATTAAAAAAGGTGGCGGTGGTGAACCCCACGCCAACGCCGCTGACGCATAACGAACTCAACGATCTGCTGGATTACGGTACCTGGCGCATGAACCACAGCCAGTGCTCTCTCGATCCGAACCGGCGTGAAGTGCGCGTGACCGCGCTGACCGATGACAAAGCGCTGATGATCATCAGCTGTGAGGCGGGGGCGTACAACACCGTCGACCTGGCGTGGCTGGTGTCGCGTAAAAAACCATTTTCGGCCAGGAGCGTGAGATTGCGCCTGCCGTTTACCCCTTCCAGCCAGAGTAGCGACATGGAGCTGATGAATGCCAGCTTCGACGAAAAAACGCGCGAGCTGACCACGCTGGCGCTGGGACGCGGGATTGGCGACTGTGGGATCCAGACCCGCTGGCGTTTTAACGGCCAGCGCTTCCGCCTGGTACGCTACGCGGAAGAGCCAAGCTGTGATAACTGGAATGGGCCAGATGCCTGGCCCACGCTGTGGATCACAAGGTAGGGTTTTGCCGGGTGGCGCTGTCGCTTACCCGGCCTACTTTTTAGAACCGTAGGCCCGGTAAGGCGTAGCCGCCACCGGGCACGAGGGCATCACCGATCGCTCTTACGGAAAAAGTCGTTATACAGCATATACAAATGCGCCGCGCTCCAGGAGAAGTTAGGTGCGCCCTGCTGTGCTCCGGTCAGGGGGTTATAGTTCTCCTGAATCGGGCCGTCCGAGGTTAACCCTTTCGCATGCTTAAAGAAGGTTTCGGCGAGGGTTTGCGCCTGCTCACGATAGCCGTAACGTTCCATGCCTTTTAGTCCAAACCAGAACTGATCGACCCAGATCCGGCCGCGCCAGTATATGTCTGCGCCGAACGCCGGGTTTGTCAGCGCGGCGGTGCCGAGCGGTACCCAGGTATTGAACTCCTTCGGATCCAGCATCACCTTGACCACGGCATCCGCATGTTCCTGCGTCGCGGCACCGTTAAACAGCGGAGACCAGCCTTCCGGCCCTTTACCACGCTCGACGATAGGTTTGCCCGCACAGCCGTTCGCCAGCGGCTTATCCTCGATACGAAGGTCATAGTAAAACCCGCTTTTCGCATCGAACATGCAGGTGTTGATATAGGTTGCGAGCTTATCTGCCAGCTGGCGATAGTGGCTGGCCTCCTGCTCTTTACCCAGCAGGCTCGCCATCTGCGCCAGATAGTGATTGTCGCTGTACATATAGCTTGCCTGGTCAACGGACTCCTGTAATAAGGAATACCCTAACAGATCGCCTTTTTTACTCCTGTTTTCGGCAAATTTAACCGTCCAGTCGCTGCGTTTCCCGCCGTTTTCAACGTACTTATCCAGCTGCGCTTTATCGATAAATCCGAATACGGCGGCATCATCGCGCCCGGACTCCCACGAGGCGGCCACCTGCGCGGGGATCTCCAGGCTGTCGTACTGGCCGTTATCAATTATCCGTGCGTAGTTATTCAGGCCGGAAAGCGACTCTTCTTTATCACCTTTTTTCACCGTGAACAGCATCTCGCCGGTAGCGGTGTTATGGGCCTTATCACGCGTCGCACCGTACTCCGGCACGCCGTTGCCGTTATGATCGCGGTTACGCAGCCACCAGTCGTGATAGGCAACCAGTTTTGGATACATCTCGGCAAGCCAGGCTTTATCCTGCGTGGTGTTATACACCTCCATCACCGACCATGCCGCCAGGCTCGGCTTGGTGTTACGCTCGTTCCAGTTACCGCCGTCGCCGCCTCGTTCCGGGCTCAGGTTCCAGGCGATTAAATCCGGCACAAATCCGGTATCCTGCGGGCGCACCGGATCGTCGGGTTTGATCTGCCAGGAGAAGACCGCGCGGATGTTCTCTTTGGCGATCTCCGGGTTGAAATGCGCCATGGCAAATGCCTGTTTCCAGGTGTCCCACGGCCAGGTCTGGTTGCCGGAGAACCAGCGTCCGGTTACGGAGGGCGTCACCGTGTTAAAACGCACCGCGCCGCCTGGCGAACGCCAGTTACCGTTCAACGTCTCGATGGCTTTCACCGCCACGCGCGTTTGTTCTGGAGTCGCGTGCGGGTTGGTTAACCCTTGTTGTAAATACCTCTCCCAGCGCGCTTGCGAGGCGGCCATAAAGTAGGCCGGACGCGCCAGAATGTCGCGGATCTGCGGCTGTTCACGCGCGACGTCATCGGCGTTCAGCAGATGGGAGTAGGTAGTGTACAGCGTGGTGCTGCCGGAAATCTGTGCCCGGCTGGTAAAGCGATGTCCGTCAACGGTGGTCTCGGCAGGAAGAGAGCGGTGTAACTGATATTCGGAACTGCCGGAGGTGAGCAGATCCCAGGTGGAGCGTACCTTGCCGAAGGTCACCTTCAGGCCGTCGCGCGTGGCTACAATTTTACGCTGATAATCAGGATATGCGCTGTCGATGGTTTTATCCGAACGCGGCTTGCCCTCTTTGGCCTCCAGTTTTTCCAGCAGCTCGCCGTCCCACACCAGCTCCAGCGGCGTTTTGCTGGTAATACGGGTTTCAAGCAGCGAAGTACGCGCAGAAGCAAAGCGCAGCGTCATCACGATCTGAACATCCCTGGCGCTCAGTTTCTGCACCAACGCGCCAGGGAGGCTGTAGGCTTCAAGGGTGAAATCCACTTTTTTACCGTTCTGGTAAACGGACAGGCGATCAAAATTCGTCGCCATAAAGTTGATGTACTCTTCGGTGAGCAGCGCTACGCCGGGAAATCCGCCCTGGGTCTGCGGCCCGTCCGGCAGCAAATGCCCATGCCAGGCACCCATATCAAAAAAGGGATTAAACCGCTGGTGGTCGTCGTTGTCGAAATCCTGCATGAAGAGCGGCGCGCCGGTACGGTTGATGACGTTTTTGAAGTCAGTTGCGGTGGCGGCGTGAGCCGAAAAACTGAGCGCCAGCGCGCAGGCCAGCGGCGTGAGGACGTATTTCATGGTGGTAGATCCTTTTTACCAGTAGAAGTATTGCATCAGGAAGACCTGATCGCTCGGGTCGCCGGAGGCATTTTTCATATAGAAGCGGCTGTCGGCAGCGGTGGCAAAACGCCCGCCGCCGTACTCGTACCAAATCCCGAACTGCATAAACGAGGTAGTTTTTTCAGCCGCATCGTCCGGACGATGTTTCGCGTAGCTGTAAGCAGTGGAGAGATAAACGCCTTTCAGGGCTTCCACCATGGCGCTGACCATAAATCCGCTCTCCGTGCCGGAGACGTTCTGTCCATCTGCCCGTCCGGTATGATGCCACGCGCGTGCCGCCAGGTTGGGTGTCAAAACGCCTGTTAAAAAGAGCTGGCCTGTACCGTCGGTAATTTCAAGACCGTTCATCCAGGTGACATCTTTCAGGATGTCGTACTGAATATAGCCATTCGCCATTGCCGGATAGGTATATTTGTCGTCATAACGATCGTATTTGCCGAAGTGTAGCCAGGCCTTGCTTTCGTCATGGTGACCCGCTGGCGTGGCGGTGACGCTGTAGCGCAGGTTGCCGGAGAGGTTTTGCACCTTTAGTGCGTACAAGATGTCGCGGGTGTTGGGGATCACATAACCCAGATCCGGCGTAAAATCGCCCCACCATTGCAGGTCATCGAGAGACGAGTCCTGGCGCAGGCTGAGCATGATCTCGGTGCTGTTATCGGTTTTGTAACCGCCGTAGAAGCGGTTAATCCCACCTTCAAACCCGCCCCAGCTGTGATCGGGCACCCAAGCGTTGCCCTGATGATCCGCCTGTACGGTCCAGCCTTCGCCGTAAATCAGGCCGAACCAGTTCCCCTGTTTTATCTCCAGACCGCCCTCAATATAAGTGCCGTCGCTGTATTTATGTTTATCCTGACCTTCTAAATCCATATACCCACCGACGCCCATCTCGCCATAAAAACGAAATGACGGGGAGGTTATTGCCGGTGTTTTGGTATCGTCATGTTCAGCGGGCCGGGCATCTTCTGCGGCAATAGCAGGGCAGCAGAAAGAGAGGGCAGCGAGTGCCCAAAATGTTTTTTGTTTAATTTTCATAAACTCATCCCAATGAGATAAAATCCATGCCTTTTATTTCAGTTAATATTCGAGGCAGGTGATGCTTCAATTTTTTGTTGTTCTTTTGATAATCCGTTTACGTATTTGCTGTATTTCCACCAGGCAAATCCGAGGAATAAAACAATGCCACCGACGTTATAGAAAATAATCGTCAGAATATTGGCACCGGTAGGGAAAGTGGATGCCACAAAACCAATGGCGAAAATAACAATCAGCATCGACACTATGGTTATACCCGTGGTTCGTGAACCCATCCTGAAATCGCGCGGCAGGTGATCGAGCTTACGACGCAGGTTGAGGTAGGCCAGCATAATAAACAGCGGCGGTAACATTGAGGCTGCTGCGGTCATATTGATGACGGTGTTCATCAGCTCCTGCGCGGTACTGGAGCCCATGGTCGGGATAATCATCAGTGGGATCACAATCAAATACTGGATCCAGGCCGCCCGCGCCGGTACGCCGTTTTCGTTCAGCGCCACGGTTTTCGGACCAAAAATGCCGGTCGGGATCTCCGAGAAAAAGATTTTGACCGGCGTCGCCGTCCACATCAGCAGGGAGCCGAACATGGCGGTAAAGGAAACCAGACCGACGAAACGGTTCATCAACACTTCCGGCAGGCCAAACCACACCGCCAGACCGTGGAACACCTGCACCGAACCCCCGGTAAACTTCAACGCTTTGCTGCTGATAAAGACGTTGATCAGTACCGAGGAGATGGAGTACAGCACGCCGATAAAGATCCCCGCCAGGATGATCACTTTAACGAAAGATTTCGAACCGCCTTTCACATCGTTTACGTACACCGCGACGGATTCCGCGCCCCCGGCAGCCATAAATATCCAGGTGGTAATGCCGAGGAATGCCCAGTTAAAATGCGGGATCATCGCGTCGACGGTAATCGGATCAGCGGGCTGCACCCCACCCATTAGCGCCGCGCCCGCCAGCAGAATGTAAGAGAGCGTCAGCAGCAGCATCAGCGTGGAGGTTACAGACGTAATTGGCCCCAGCATCTTCGCCCCGTTGGTGGAGACCCACGTTGAGAAGGCGAACAGCACCATACTTAGCACCGTTGTGGCAAATGGTGTGAGAATGTACTCATAGCCAAGAAAGGCATAAGAGGCATAGGCAATGACGCGCGGTAATAACGAGGTGAAGAAGAATAAATTCACGAACCAGTATGTATAAGCGGTAATAAATGCCCAGCGCCCGCCGAGTGAACTTTTTACCCAGGCATAAACTCCAGCTTCTGAGTTTTTATTCAACGAGACAAACTCAGCGATAATTAAGCAGAACGGGATAAAATAGAACAGGGTTGCTAAAAAGAACATCGGCGCGGAGGCAAGTCCGAGTTCGATATTATTATTGATCACGTTGTTAAAACTAAACACGGCGGCAAAGGTCAGCGACAGCAGGCCGAATTTGCCGATGGTATTGCGTTTGGTGGTTTCAGACATAACGTTTCTCCGGGTAAGAGGCTAGCGGTGCTTCATTGGCACCGCTCGTTTTTTTATTTGTTATGGAAATAACCGTCTTCGATGGTCACATTGAGAATGACTTTTTTGACCGGCTCCTCGCTGATAAAGCGATACGCCTCATGGTTCTCACAAATTACGATCTGCCCCTCGCGCACCTGTTCGGTGGTACCCACGCCTTTCAGGTATTCTCGATCGGTCTCATCGCGGTAACACTCCACTGTCTGAAGCGCATCTTTGGCGGCATATTCAATTTTCTGCGCGCCCTGAAGGTAGTAATGCACCTCGAAATAGCGGCGATGCCCGACAAACAGCGCGTCGGTGCTGGCATCATTGGTCACACGGTAGGCCAGCGAATCGCCAATCGAATGGGCTACGCCGGGCGAGATATTATCGATATTGTTAATGGCTTCTGAGCAGCGCTGCCATTTGCGACCCGTGCGGTAATGCTGTTGAAACTGTTCCAGGCTCTCAAGAACGATCATTTGTCTGCCTCGCTGTGCAAATCCATGGAGAAGAAACCGGTGCCGAATTGCTGGCGTGCCAGCGCCATCGAGGCGATGCGGCCGCCATTGAGCGGGAGCAATGTGAAGCCGTAGCGGAACGGACTGAACCAGACGCGCCAGCTCTCCAGTACCTCACTTCCCCAGGAATTGGAGCCTAAGCCCAGCACCTGGTGGTCAAGATTAAGCGTAATGTCATCGCAGCGGCGCAGTTCGTTGCAGTGCTGTGCGGCGTGAATGTTCTCAGCCGTGTAGTGCCAGGCGCTGAAGTGGAGAGGCTGTTGCGGTACGACCAGCACGCCGCTGCCATGACGATCCGCGAGGGAGGCCCAGCGCACCTGCTGACGGTTGCCGTTGTTTTGCGGGAACGGATAATTTTCAAACATCTTATCAACCGTGGTGTGCCACAGGTCGATGGTGCTGGCCTGCTGGCTGTCCGGATAGTTTTCACCCGGCCCTCGCCCGTAGTAGCTCACCTGATCGAAACCGCCGTTGATGCCAAGCGTAAAGCCGATGCACGGAATAATGTGTGGGTACTCGCCGTAGCGCTCACCGCATAGCTCAACGTTGATCTGCCCGTCGGCGGCGATGCGCCAGCGATAGGTACAGCGCATGCCAAAATCAAACACTGGCGGGGCAATCAGGGTACGGGTGGTGACGATGATCGCATCGTCATGCTGCTCAACCTCGAAACCGCGCAGGTGCTCCTGCATGATCTGGAAATGATACGGCTGCCACAGCCCTTCATACTCCTGCTTATGGTTATCAATCATGGGCTTGAAGAAGTTAATCTTCGGCTCACGGGTAAGGTATTCCTCACCGTTCACCTGCCAGGCGCTGAGTTTTCCCGATACTTTAGAGAAGCTCGCGCGGAAGTTATGCCCGGTCACGGTGCAGCTCAGGCGATCTTCCTCCAGACGCAGCGGAGTGGCACTGGTGTTGATAAACGGTGTCGGGCGTGCCGTGCGGCCTTTTAACGGGAACTGATACACCGCGATCTCGTGCCCGACCTCGCTGTAGCGCGTGGGACTGTTTTTGATAATACGTACAGTCAGAAATGCTTCGCGCTCGTCCAGTTCCGGCACGTGCAGGCTGACGCTGCGGGAGCTGTTGGGGGCCAACCCGGTGATGTTCAGTGGCTCGCTGTGCAGCGTTTCACCTTCCGCACGCACCTCCGTGAGCAGGGTGTAATCATCCAGGCTGGTGAACCATAAGCGGTTATCAACGTGCAGCTCACCGTTTTGCCAGCGCAGTTTGACCGGGGCGATCACCTGCTTGTACTCACGCAAACCTGGCCCGGGCGTTTGATCGGAGTAGATCAGCCCGTCGAGGCAGAAGTTGTAATTATTGGGGTAATCACCGAAGTCGCCGCCATAGGCGTACCAGATGTTGCCGCTGGCGTCTGTTTTCTGAATACCGTGGTCGCACCACTCCCAGACATAATGCCCCTGAATGCAGTCGTGGCGATCGAACACGTTCTGATACTCGGTCAACCCGCCGGGACCGTTGCCCATCGCATGGGCGTATTCGCAGATAATGCGCGGTTTGGCGTGCGGGTATTCGCCAAACAGATTCATCAGCGGTACGCGGGTATACATGGTGGAGATAATGTCCACCACCTCGGCGTCGCGATCTTCTTCGTAGTGAAGCAGGCGAGTATCATCCAGCGCTTTTGCCGCACGGGCCATCGCGCGGATGTTACAGCCGTAGCCGGACTCATTTCCGAGCGACCAGATGATGATCGACGGATGATTTTTCTGCGCGTGAATATGGCGTTCGATACGCTCAACGTAGACCGGCTCCCACACCGGATCGTCCGTAATGCGGCTCAGGTCGCCGACGTTGGCGAAGCCGTGAGATTCCACATCCGTTTCAGCCATCACAAACAGGCCGTACAGGTCGCAAAGCTCGTAAAAGCGCGGGTCGTTCGGGTAGTGGGCGGTACGTACCGAGTTGATATTGTGCTGCTTCATCAGGATCAGGTCGCGCTCCACGCGATCCATCCCCACCGCGCGGCCCCTCAGATGATCGTTGTCATGACGATTGACGCCGTGCAGCTTCAGATAACGGTTGTTAACGTAGAACAGGCCGTCTTTCACCTTGATATCCCGAAACCCGATGCGCTGCGGGATGATTTCCAGCGTCTGGCCATGGTTATCTTTTAAAGTCATGACCAGATGATAAAGATCCGGCGATTCAGCGGACCACTGGCGGGGATGCCTCACCTCAATGCTGAAGGCGGTTTCCGCACGCTCGCTGACGGTCAGGTTGTCGGTTGTTCCCTGGTGCAGCATTGTCCCGCCGTCGTACAGGGTATAATCCAGTTGAACACAGCCAGGGCGTGCAGCAAGGTTTTCCAGCTCAAGCTGACAGAAGAGGGTGGCGTCCCGGTATGCCTCGTCAAAGGTGGTTTTAACCGTGAAATCGCGGACATGCGTGAGTGATTTTCCCAGCAGGTAGACGTCGCGGAATATCCCCGCCGTCCACCACATGTCCTGATCCTCAATGTAGGTGGAATCTGCCCACTGCATAACCCGCACGCACAACAGGTTTTGCCCGCTGTGTACCGCATCGCTGATATCAAACTCGGCAGACAGTCGGCTGCCTTTGCTAAAGCCTATATAGCGGCCATTCACGTAGACTTCGAAATAGGTTTCGACGCCGTCAAACTTGATAAGGGTCTGTTTCTCTTGCCAGCTTTCAGAAAGCGTAAACCAGCGCTGGTATGCCCCGGTCGGGTTGTCTGACGGCACCCATGGTACGTCCACCGGGAAAGGAAAGCCTTCGTCGGTGTACTGCAACTGGCCGTGACCTTCCATCTGCCACATGCCCGGCACGGTAATATCGCCCCAGTTGGCCATGTATTCTGAGGTAAAGTTTTCCGGGACAAGCAGCGGGTTCGTGAAGAAGCGAAAGTTCCACTTTCCGCTTAGCGACAGAAAGTGGCTGCTGGCTTCACGCGCAAACGTGCGCGCCCGGGAAACGGTGTCATAAGAGAAGAAGTACGCACGCGGCGGGAGCCGGTTTTCATGCGTGAGTTGAATATTTTCCCAGCGATTCATGTGATCTCCCTGTAGGGGTAAAACATCATTGCTGGAGATTTTAGTAAATATTTTACTAAATAAAATCAGTAAAACCGATTTGCTTTAACTCGATCACGAAATTAAAAAAGCCGGGCGTGCCCGGCGGGAGAGTTAACAGGTGGAAATCAGCGGGTGGTGCCGCGCAGCTTCAGTACGCTCGGGACAAAGACCTGAAGCGGTAGCGCGCGGCCATCGCGGGCCTTTTCCAGCAGCAGATTAACGCCCTGGCTGCCCATCATTTCAGAGTGAATGCGCACGGTGGAAAGAGGCGGGAAGGTAAAGCGGGCGGTTGGAATGTCGTTCACGCTGATCAGTGAAATATCTTCCGGGATCGCCAGCCCTTTTTCGTGGATGGCGCGTAACACCCCGATGGCGATGGAATCGGAGGCCACGAACAAGGCGGAAGGCCAGCACTGTTGTGCCAGCATGATTTTTGCCAGTTCATAACCGGACGAGCTGGAAAAACCGCCGCGCCAGATGTCCTGTTCCGATACCACCCCTTTCAGGAGCCCGTACTCCACGAAGGCGGCTTCCCGAATATCAGCCTTGCCTGGCTCATCTTCGCCGCCGATAAAGCCAATCCGCTTAACTCCCTGAGCAATAAAGAAATCCACGATCTGCTTGCTGATGCGCGAAAGGTCAATATCGACAGAATCGTACTCGCTGCCTGGCTCGTGAAAGTCGATAAAACAGACGTTGTCGGTCAACGACATTGCCGCACGTCGAAGCGCAGGGGAGGGTTTGCCTACAATCAACACCCCGGTGAGCTTTTTCAGCTCCGGCAGGGTGGCATTAGCGTAGCAGTTACTCAGTTCGACCCCCAGTTTTTCGCACTGCGTCTCAATGCCGTGGCGAATGGCAAGATAGTAAGGGTCGTTGATCTCCAGTTCCTGCTGGTAGCTGTAGAGCGCCAGAATATGTTGCTGACCGGCAGCGACAGACTGCATTTTACGGGAGGTCGTGCTTTTGTATTCCAGCTTCTCGGCAATCTCCAGAATGCGGTGTTTCGTCTCTTCTTTCACATTCAGCGTCGGGTCATCGTTTAAAACCCGGGATACCGTTGCCAGCGAGACGCCAGCTTCCGTCGCGATGTCTTTCAGCGTTGCCATGTTTGTCCTTATTCCCCACGAGATAGCTTATTGTAAAGGATGCGTTCGGACATGCATTAATTTTTAGTAAATAACATCCCTGTTGCTCTCGCCAGTTACCGTGTTAGTATTTAGTAAAATTTTACCAGGGGGCAAAAGTGGAAACGGTAGCGTACGATGATTTTGCAAAGCTCGAGATCCGCGTGGGGAAGATTGTTGACGTTAAACGTCACGCCAATGCGGACAAGCTCTATATTGCGCAGATAGAGGTGGGAGACAGAACGTTGCAAACCGTCACCAGCCTGGTGCCGTATTACCGGGAAGAGGAGCTGATGGGCAAAACGGTGGTGGTGTTGTGTAACCTGGCAAAGGCTAAAATGCGCGGTGAAACGTCTGAATGCATGTTGCTCTGCGCGGAAACCGATGACGCCCGAGAAAGTGTGTTATTAACGCCGGAGCGGGTGATGGCGGCAGGGGTAAGAGTGGTGTGAAAAAGCCGGGTGGCGGCTACGCCTTACCCGGCCTACAAAGCCTCGAACCGCAGGCCGGGTAAACGACAGCGTCACCCGGCAAAAGCACTACAGCACGCTTAGCGCCTTCTCCACCACGTTCTCAACGGTAAAGCCGAAATACGGGAACAACTTGTCGGCCGGGGCGGATTCACCGTAACCATGCATCCCGACAATTGCCCCTTTCAGACCCACATATTTGTACCAGTAGTCGGCAATGCCAGCTTCGACCGCCACGCGCGCCGCGACGTTTGAAGGCAGCACCGATTCGCGGTACGCCTCATCCTGAGCATCAAAGATATCCGTTGAAGGCAGGGAAACCACGCGCACCGCGTGACCTTCGGCGGTCAGTTTCTCCGCCGCTTTTACCGTGATTTCCACCTCGGAACCGGTGGCGATCAGGATCACGTCTGGCTTGCCGCCGCTGTCTTTCAGGATGTACCCGCCGCGGGCGATATTTTTCACCTGCTCCGGCGTGCGCTCGATCTGCGCCAGGTTCTGGCGCGACAGGATCAGCGCCGTGGGTCCGTTATGACGCTCTACGGCCAGCTTCCAGCCCACTGCCGCTTCCACCTGATCGCAAGGACGCCAGGTGCTGAAGTTTGGCGTTAAGCGCAGGCTCGCCAGCTGCTCTACCGCCTGGTGCGTCGGCCCATCTTCACCCAGCCCGATAGAGTCGTGGGTGTACACCATGATTTGCCGCGCCTTCATCAGGGCCGCCATACGCGCCGCGTTACGGGCATATTCGACAAACATCAGGAAGGTGGCGGTGTACGGCACGAAGCCGCCATGGTGGGCGATGCCGTTGGCAATGGCGGTCATCCCAAACTCGCGCACGCCGTAGTGGATGTAGTTCCCGGCAATGTCCTCCTTCAGGGATTTAGAGCCGGACCAGATGGTAAGGTTACTTGGCGCCAGATCCGCCGAGCCGCCCAGCAGTTCGGGCAGGATTGGGCCAATCGCGTTAAGGGTGTTTTGTGATGCCTTACGGGTGGCAATTTTCGCCGGGTTGGATTGCAGGTTTTCAATCAGCGCCTGGGTTTTCTCTTCCCAGTCTTCCGGCAGGCCGCCGCTCATGCGGCGGGTAAACTCAGCCGCCAGCTCCGGATACGCTTTTTTGTAGGCGGCAAACTTCTCGTTCCAGGCCTGCTGCGCTTTTTCACCTGTTTCGCGAGCATCCCAGGCCTTGTAGATCTCTTTTGGGATCTCAAAGGCCGGGTGTTTCCAGCCCAGTTTCTGGCGGGTCAGCGCCACTTCCTCTTCACCCAGCGCCGCGCCGTGCGCCTCCTCTTTGCCCGCTTTGTTCGGCGAGCCGAAGCCGATGGTGGTGCGGCAGATGATCAGGGACGGTTTGTCCTTCACGCTCTGCGCTTCCTGAATCGCTTTTTTCACCGCCTCTGGATCGTGACCGTCGATCTCGTGCACCACGTGCCAGTGATAGGCTTCAAAGCGTTTCGCCGTATCGTCGGTAAACCAGCCCTCGGTTTCCCCGTCAATGGAGATACCGTTGTGATCGTAGAAGCCAATCAGCTTGCCCAGCCCCAGGGTGCCCGCCAGAGAACAGACCTCGTGAGAGATCCCCTCCATCAGACAGCCGTCGCCCATAAAGACATAGGTATAGTGATCGACAATCTCGTGGTCGGGCTGGTTGAACTGCGCGGCCAGCGTACGTTCGGCAATCGCCAGGCCAACCGCATTCGCCAGCCCCTGGCCCAGCGGGCCGGTAGTGGTTTCAACGCCCGGCGTATAGCCGATCTCCGGGTGGCCCGGCGTTTTGGAGTGCAGCTGGCGGAAGTTTTTTAATTCCTCAAGCGGCAGATCGTAGCCGGAAAGGTGCAGCAGGCTGTAGAGCAGCATCGAGGCGTGCCCGTTGGAAAGAATAAAACGGTCGCGGTCGTACCAGGTCGGATCGGTAGGGTTGTGCTTCAGGAAGTCGTTCCACAGCACTTCGGCGATATCAGCCATACCCATGGGGGCGCCAGGGTGGCCGGAATTGGCTTTTTGTACGGCATCCATGCTGAGGGCGCGAATGGCGTTGGCGAGCTCTTTACGGGACATAGTTCACTCCGTGGCAAGGTTAAAGTTTGGCGGCGAGAAGATCTTCGAGTTTGCGCTGGTCGACGGCGAACTGACGGATGCCGTCCGCCAGTTTTTCCACGGCCATTGGATCCTGATTGTGCTCCCAGCGGAATTCCGCTTCGGTCATGGGTTTTGGTTTTGGCAGAACGGTGGAGGTTGGCACCAGCTTGCGGATCACCGTCTCTTCACTCTCCTGAAGCTTCTTCAGCAGGTCTGGGGAGATGGTCAGCCGGTCGCAGCCCGCGAGCGCGAGGATCTGCTCGGTGCGGCGGAAGCTGGCCCCCATCACGATGGTCTCGTAGCGGTGCTGCTTGTAATAATCGTAGATATTACGCACCGATTTCACGCCGGGATCTTCGTCCACCACATACGGATCCATCGGCTGTTTTGCCTGATACCAGTCGTAGATACGCCCGACAAACGGTGAAATCAGGAACACGCCCGCTTCGGCGCAGGCACGCGCCTGGGCGAAGGAGAACAGCAGCGTCAGGTTACAGTTGATCCCCTCTTTCTCCAGCACTTCCGCCGCGCGGATGCCTTCCCAGGTGGAGGCAAGCTTGATCAGGATGCGTGATTTATCGATCCCCTGCTCCTGGTAGAGTTCCACCAGGCGGCGAGCCTTGCTAATGCTCTTTTCCTGGTCGAATGAGAGGCGGGCATCCACTTCGGTGGAGACGCGTCCCGGTATGCTTTTAAGAATTTCCGCACCGATATTGACCGCCAGCTTGTCACTGGCTTCGGCGACCTGCTGCTCCTGCGTTTTACCGCGCTGTTTGCCGTAGGCAAGGGCGTCATCAATCAGATGACTAAAGTGCGCAAGACCGGCCGCCTTGAGCAGCAGCGAGGGGTTGGTGGTCGCGTCTTCCGGCTGGTAGTGACGAATCGATTCGATGTCGCCGCTGTCTGCAACCACGGTGGTAAATTGTTTGATGCCGTCTAGCTGGTTCATAATTACTCCTTGGAAATAAAAGAGTTAGTCGAGTGCGTCAGGTCACACTTCTGAGAAAATCATGATGGACTTAACAAAAAAGCATAGCAGACGGGGGAGGCATTGCTGTCTGAGACGGGTAACATGGCTGTTATAAATTGATAACAATTTTTATTCTGCAATGGTGAGAGTTTGGCAGCCTTCAAAGTTTAGGAGCCTGCCTGCGGCGATACTATGCGGCACACCAGGGTGTGCATAGGAACGTCAACATCACCCTTTTTGACCGAAACGTGAAAGGAATAACAAGATGGATGATCAGTTAAAACAAAGCGCTCTCGATTTTCACGAGTTTCCTGTTCCGGGTAAAATCCAGGTATCCCCGACCAAACCGCTGGCGACTCAGCGCGATCTGGCGCTGGCCTACTCGCCAGGCGTAGCCGCTCCGTGCCTTGAAATCGAAAAAGATCCGCTGGCAGCGTACAAATACACCGCCCGTGGCAACCTGGTGGCCGTGATCTCTAACGGTACGGCGGTACTGGGGTTAGGAAACATTGGCGCGCTGGCCGGTAAGCCGGTGATGGAAGGGAAGGGCGTTCTGTTTAAGAAATTTGCCGGTATCGACGTCTTCGATATTGAAGTGGACGAACTGGACCCGGATAAATTCATCAACGTGGTGGCGGCGCTGGAGCCGACCTTCGGCGGCATCAACCTGGAAGACATCAAAGCGCCGGAATGTTTCTATATCGAGCAGAAGCTGCGCGAGCGTATGAACATTCCCGTGTTCCATGACGACCAGCACGGCACGGCGATCATCAGTACCGCCGCCATTCTGAACGGTCTGCGTGTGGTGGAGAAAAACCTCTCCGACGTGCGCATGGTGGTCTCCGGCGCGGGCGCCGCGGCCATCGCCTGTATGAACCTGCTGGTGGCGCTGGGCATGCAGAAACACAACATCGTGGTCTGCGACTCCAAAGGCGTGATTTACAAAGACCGCGAGCCAAACATGGCGGAAACCAAGGCGGCCTATGCGGTGGAAGACGACGGCAAGCGCACGCTAGAAGACGTCATTGAAGGTGCCGACATTTTCCTCGGCTGTTCAGGCCCGAAAGTACTGACCCAGGAGATGGTGCAGAAGATGGCGCGCGCGCCAATGATCCTGGCCCTGGCGAACCCGGAGCCGGAAATTCTGCCGCCGCTGGCGAAGGCAGTGCGTGAAGACGCGATCATCTGTACCGGACGTTCGGACTACCCGAACCAGGTGAACAACGTGCTCTGCTTCCCGTTCATCTTCCGCGGTGCGCTGGACGTCGGCGCTACGGCAATCAACGAAGAGATGAAGCTCGCCGCCGTTCATGCTATCGCAGAGCTGGCGCACGCCGAGCAGAGCGAAGTGGTGGCCTCCGCCTACGGCGATCAGGATCTGAGCTTCGGCCCGGACTACATTATCCCTAAACCATTTGACCCGCGTCTGATCGTGAAGATCGCGCCAGCGGTGGCCAAAGCGGCGATGGACTCTGGCGTGGCGACGCGGCCGATTGAAGATTTCGATGCCTACGTCGATAAACTCACCGAGTTCGTCTACAAAACCAACCTGTTTATGAAGCCGATCTTCTCCCAGGCGCGCGCTGACGCGAAGCGCGTGGTGCTGGCGGAAGGGGAAGAGGCGCGCGTGCTGCACGCCACGCAGGAGCTGATCACCTTAGGGCTGGCGAAACCGATCCTGATTGGTCGTCCGAGCGTGATCGAGATGCGTATCCAGAAGCTGGGCCTGCAAATTAAGCCGGGCGTCGACTTTGAGATCGTCAATAACGAATCCGATCCGCGCTTCAAAGAGTACTGGAACGAATACTATTCGATCATGAAGCGTCGCGGGATCACCCAGGAGCAGGCGCAGCGGGCGGTGATCAGCAACACCACGGTGATCGGCGCGATCATGGTTCACCGCGGTGAGGCGGATGCGCTGATCTGCGGCACCATCGGCGAGTACCATGAGCATTTCAGCGTGGTGCAGGAGATCTTCGGCTATCGCGAGGGTGTCCATACTGCCGGCGCAATGAACGCGCTGCTGCTGCCAAGCGGGAACACCTTTATCGCCGATACCTACGTCAACGACGATCCTTCCCCGGACGAACTGGCGGAAATAACCGTGATGGCGGCGGAAACCGTGCGCCGCTTTGGTATCGAGCCGAAAGTGGCGCTGCTGTCGCATTCTAACTTCGGGTCATCCAAATCCGCGGCGGCGTGCAAAATGCGCCAGACGCTGGACCTGGTGCGCGAGCGTGCGCCGGAACTGATGATCGACGGCGAGATGCACGGCGACGCCGCGCTGGTGGAGAGCATTCGTAATGAACGTATGCCGGACAGCCCGCTGAAAGGCTCCGCGAACGTGCTGATTATGCCGAACGTAGAAGCGGCGCGTATCAGCTATAACCTGCTGCGCGTGTCGAGTTCTGAAGGGGTGACCGTAGGGCCAGTGCTGATGGGGGTGTCAAAACCGGTACATGTATTAACGCCGATTGCCTCCGTGCGTCGTATCGTCAACATGGTAGCGCTGGCGGTGGTTGAGGCACAGACGCAGCCGCTGTAATTTTTACCCTCACCCTAACCCTCTCCCAAAGGGAGAGGGAATTTATACTCCCTCTCCCTTTGGGAGAGGGCAGGGGTGAGGGGGTTACACCCAGTCCCGAACCCGAATAAACTCACGCAAGGCAGCCTCCGGGCTGCCTTCTTTGGGTTCAAAGCTGTATTCCCAGCGCACCAGCGGCGGCATCGACATCAGAATGGACTCCGTGCGCCCACCGGTTTGCAGGCCAAACAGCGTCCCGCGATCCCATACCAGGTTAAACTCCACGTAACGCCCGCGGCGGTACAGCTGGAACTCACGCTCGCGAACGCCGTAGTCGGTGTTTTTGCGGCGTTCGACAATCGGTAGATAGGCATCGGTAAAGCCTTCACCCACTGCGCGCATAAAGCTGAACGCGGTATCAAAATCCGGCGTGTTGAGATCGTCAAAGAACAGCCCGCCGATGCCGCGTTGCTCGTCGCGATGCTTCAGATAGAAATAATCATCGCACCACTTTTTGTATTTCGGGTAAACGTCTTCGCCAAACGGCAGGCAGAGGTCGCGCGCGGTGGTGTGCCAGTGCACGGCGTCCTCTTCGAAGCCATAGTAAGGCGTTAAGTCGAAACCGCCGCCAAACCACCAGACCGGATCGGCCCCCGGTTTTTCCGCGATGAAAAAGCGCACGTTGGCGTGGCTGGTTGGCACAAACGGGTTATGCGGATGCACCACCAGCGAGACGCCCATCGCCTCGAAGCTGCGGCCCGCCAGTTCAGGCCGATGCGCCGTGGCGGACGCCGGCATTGCATCACCGTGGACGTGGGAGAAGTTGACCCCGGCCTGTTCAAAAATGCCACCGTTACGCAGCACGCGGCTGCGTCCACCGCCGCCCGCTTCGCGCTGCCAGGCATCTTCCTGGAATTCACCGCCGTCTGCGGCGGCCAGTTTCTGGCAAATCGCGTCCTGTAGCTGCATCAGGAAAGTTTTGACCAGCTGTGCATTCGGTTTCATCAACGTTTCCTGGAGTGCGCTTTTTGATTATCGAACCAGTTGAAATAACTGATAACCCCGGAGGCGATAGCGTTCGCGATCTTCTGACGAAACGCCGTGGTGCCGAGTAAACGCTCCTCTTCCGGGTTGGTTATGAACGAGGTTTCCACCAGCACGGACGGAATGGACGGGGACTTCAGCACCACAAACGCGGCCTGCTCGGTGCTTTTACTGTGTAGACGGTGCACGGGCTTAATCCGTTTAAGGATATGCGAGCCGAGCGTCAGGCTGTTTTTGATGGTATCGGTCTGCACGAGATCAAACAGAACCTGCTGCAACAGATGGTCTTTGTCGGTGGCTTTTTTCCCGGCCACTTCATCCGCCCGGTTTTCGCGATCGGAGAGGTATTTCGCCATGGCGCTACTGGCGCCACGGTTGGAGAGGGCGAACACCGATGCGCCTGCGGCGGAAGGGTTTGTGAAGCCATCCGCGTGAATGGACATAAACAGGTCGGCGCCGTGCTTATGGGCAATTTCCACGCGATCGTACAGCGGGATAAACGTGTCGCCCGTGCGCGTCAGGCGGGCGTCAATGCCGTTGCTGCGTAAAATTGCGCGCACATTTTTTGCAATTGCCAGCACGACGTGTTTTTCTTTCGACCCGTTTCGGCCAATGGCGCCGGTGTCGATCCCGCCGTGGCCCGGATCGAGCATGACCAGACGCTTTGCGCCGGCTTTTTTGGTTTTAGGCTTGCTGTGTCCGTTACTGGTTTTAAGCGAGCTCTCTTCTTTTGCCTGAGCCTGCTTTGCGATGCCTGTTAACGTTAAGGCCGCCAGCCCCGCTTTGAGAACCTGACGACGCGATGTGAGTGCTTTTAATGGTTTGAATGTGCTCATGCGGCCTGAATTGTAAAAATTGGGGTCCTGGTGTTATATCGTATCGCGTTTTGCGTGACGACATTCCTTATTGAGAATTGTTTTACTTTTCATTTCAATACGTGACAAAGTGACATTATGCCAAATTTTGGCGAGTTTTTCCCCGGTTATTGGCTAAATGCCCTGTTCACGCCATAATCACTGTTTTTAAACCCGAAAAGGCGGTTAATACCATGGAGATACGCGTTTTTCGCCAGGAAGATTTCGAAGAGGTGATCACCCTTTGGGAGCGCTGCGATCTGCTGCGTCCGTGGAACGATCCGGAAATGGACATCGAACGGAAGGTGAACCACGACGTCAGTCTGTTTCTGGTCGCTGAGGTCAACGGCGAGGTGGTCGGGACGGTAATGGGCGGGTACGACGGCCACCGCGGGTCGGCCTACTATCTGGGCGTGCACCCGGAATATCGCGCGCGCGGCATCGCCAACGCGCTGCTTAACCGTCTGGAAAAGAAACTGATCGCCCGTGGCTGCCCGAAAATCCAGATTATGGTGCGGGAAGATAACGACGTGGTGCTGGGCATGTATGAACGTCTGGGCTACGAGCACGCGGATGTACTGACGCTGGGTAAGCGCCTGATCGAAGATGAAGAGTACTGAGTTCCACCCTGGCGACTATGATGTTCACGGTCGTCTGCGTCTGCCTTTTTTATTCTGGTGCGTTCTGCTGTTGCAGGCCCGCAACTGGGTGCTGTTCGTGATGGCTGGCGCGTCACGCGGGCAGGGCGATACGCTACTGAATCTCTTTTATCCCGATCACGATGCGTTCTGGCTGGGGTTACTGCCCGGTGTACCGGCGGTGCTGGCGTTCCTGTGCAGCGGTCGGCGGCAGTTCCTCCCGCGCATCTGGCGCGCACTTCGCTGGCTGTTGATTCTGGCGCAGGTTGTGCTCCTGGTCTGGCAGCCCGTGCTCTGGCTGTACGGCGAGCCGCTTTCCGGTATCGGGATTGCGCTGGTGGTGGCGGATATTGTCGCGCTGCTGTGGCTGGTCACGAACCCCCGTTTACGCGCCTGTTTTACGCAAGAGTCAGATTAAAACGGCACTTTTTGCCGATACTGCACTCCAACAAGCGTTGATTTACTACGTAAGGACGTCTCAATGAAATCGCTGCGTTTACTTTTATGCGCTCTCCCGCTGGCGTTAACCGGCTGTTCCACGCTCTCATCCATCAACTGGTCTGCGGCCTATCCGTGGAACTGGTTTGGCTCCTCAACGGAAGTGACCGAGCAGGGCGTGGGCAAAATCACCGCCTCGACGGCGCTGGATCAGGATGCCATTCAGGAGGCCATCGGCAGTGATTATCGCCTGCGCAGCGGCATGAAAACCGAGAACGGCAACATCGTGCGCTATTTCGAAGCGTTGAAAGACGACAAGGTGGCGATGGTCATCAACGGCGATAAAGGTACGGTCAACCGCATTGCGGTGATGGATGAAGAGATTCCGACCTCAGGTGGCGTGAAGGTAGGTACGCCGTTTGGCGAGCTCTACCAGAAAGCGTTTGGCCACTGCGCCAGCGTGCCGTCGGATGACAGCGTGGCGGTCGAGTGTAAGGCCGACGGCAGCCAGCACATTAGCTATGTATTCAGCGGCGCCTGGAACGGTCCGGAAGGGTTAATGCCGTCTGACGACACCCTGAAAAAGTGGAAAGTGAGCAAAATTATCTGGAAGCAGTAATTTGCGCCTGAGCAAGCCGCCTCGCTGAAATCCAGGTATAATAGCCGCCATCAATGCCACGCTGTCGTGGCATCTTTTTTTCAGGAGGAGCGATGTCTCAGGTTCAGAGTGGCATTTTGCCAGAACATTGCCGCGCGGCGATTTGGATTGAAGCCAATGTCAAAGGGGACGTGGATGCCCTGCGCGCGGCCAGCAAAATTTTCGTTGATAAACTGGCCACCTTTCAGGCCAAATTCCCCGAAGCCCATCTGGGCGCGGTGGTTGCCTTTGGCAATACCGTCTGGCGTCAGCTGAGCGGCGGCGAAGGCGCAGAAGAGCTGAAAGACTTTATTCCTTATGGCAAAGGTCTTGCGCCCGCCACCCAGTATGACGTCCTGATTCATATCCTCTCCCTGCGCCATGACGTGAATTTCTCCGTCGCTCAGGCAGCGATTGAGGCCTTTGGTGACAGCATCGACGTGCAGGAAGAGATCCACGGTTTCCGCTGGGTGGAAGAGCGCGATTTGAGCGGCTTCGTCGACGGCACCGAAAACCCGGCCGGGGAAGAGACGCGTCGCGAGGTGGCTGTAATCAAGGATGGCGTGGACGCGGGCGGCAGCTACGTGTTCGTCCAGCGCTGGGAGCATAACCTCAGGCAGCTCAACCGCATGAGCGTGCATGATCAGGAGATGATGATTGGCCGCACCAAAGACGCCAATGAAGAGATTGACGGCGATGCGCGTCCGGTCACGTCCCACCTGACCCGCGTTGACCTTAAAGAAGACGGTAAGGGGCTGAAGATTGTTCGCCAGAGCCTGCCGTACGGCACCGCGAGCGGTACGCACGGCCTGTACTTCTGCGCTTACTGTGCACGCCTCTACAACATCGAACAACAGCTGCTGAGCATGTTTGGCGATACCGACGGCAAGCGTGACGCCATGCTGCGCTTCACCCGTCCGGTGACCGGCGGCTACTACTTTGCGCCGTCCGTTGAGCGCCTGCTGGCGCTGTAAATCGCTCTCCATTCGTAGGCCGGGTTAGCGTTAGCGCCACCCGGCAATTTCTCCCGCACCCCTTATTCCCTTTTCTGCTTCTAAATCACCAAACGGTATATAAAACCGTTACTCCTTTAGACTCCGTTATAAATATTATGACTATAAGATAGTCATCACATTTATAAGGGTGCGCAATGGCCGTTACTGTACTGAAAAAAGGATCGCTGGCACTGGCAGGTTTACTGCTGGTGGCGCAGGCGCAGGCAACCGAGTTGCTGAACAGTTCTTATGATGTTTCACGCGAGCTGTTTGCCGCCCTTAATCCCGCATTTGAACAGCAGTGGGCGAAAGATAACAACGGCGACAAGCTGACCATCAAACAGTCGCACGCTGGTTCATCCAAGCAGGCGTTGGCCATTTTGCAGGGGCTGAAAGCGGATGTGGTGACCTACAACCAGGTCACGGACGTGCAGATCCTGCACGACAAAGGCAAGCTGATCCCGGCGGACTGGCAAAGCCGCCTGCCGAACAACAGTTCGCCGTTCTACTCCACCATGGGCTTCCTGGTGCGCAAGGGCAACCCGAAAAACATTCACGACTGGAACGACCTGGTGCGTTCTGACGTCAAGCTGATTTTCCCGAATCCGAAAACCTCCGGCAACGCGCGTTATACCTATCTGGCGGCGTGGGGCGCGGCGGACAAAGCTGACGGTAACGATAAAGCGAAAACCGAACAGTTTATGACCCAGTTCCTGAAAAATGTCGAAGTGTTTGACACCGGCGGCCGGGGCGCAACCACCACTTTCGCCGAGCGCGGGCTGGGCGATGTGCTGATCAGCTTTGAATCCGAAGTGAACAATATTCGTAAACAGTACGAAGCGCAGGGCTTCGAAGTGGTTATCCCGAAAACTAACGTTCTGGCCGAGTTCCCGGTGGCGTGGGTGGATAAAAACGTCAAAGCCAACGGCACTGAGAAAGCGGCAAAAGCCTATCTCAACTATCTGTACAGCCCGCAGGCGCAGACGGTGATTACTGACTATTACTACCGCGTTAATAATCCGGACGTGATGAACAAGCTGAAAGACAAATTCCCGCAGACCGAGCTGTTCCGCGTGGAAGATCATTTCGGCGCCTGGCCTGAGGTGATGAAAACGCATTTTGCCAGCGGCGGTGAGTTAGACAAATTGCTGGCGGCGGGGCGTAAGTAATGTTTGCAGGATCAACAAGACGTGTGCTGCCGGGTTTTACCTTAAGCCTCGGGACCAGCCTGCTGTTCGTCTGTCTGATTTTATTGTTACCGCTCAGCGCTCTGGTGATGCAGCTCGCTGAGATGAGCTGGTCCCAGTACTGGGAAGTGGTCACCAACCCGCAGGTGGTGGCGGCTTACAAGGTCACGCTGCTGTCTGCGTTCGTGGCCTCGATTTTTAACGGCGTGTTTGGCCTGCTGATGGCATGGATCTTAACCCGCTATCGCTTCCCGGGCCGCACGCTGCTCGACGCCCTGATGGATCTGCCGTTTGCCCTGCCGACGGCGGTGGCCGGTTTGACGCTGGCGTCGCTGTTCTCCGTGAACGGCTTTTACGGCGAATGGCTGGCGAAGTTTGATATTAAAGTGACCTATACCTGGATCGGTATCGCGGTGGCGATGGCCTTTACCAGCATCCCGTTTGTGGTGCGTACCGTGCAGCCGGTGCTGGAAGAGTTAGGCCCCGAATACGAAGAGGCCGCGGAAACTCTGGGCGCCACGCGCTGGCAGAGTTTCCGTAAGGTTGTGCTGCCGGAACTTTCTCCGGCCTTGCTGGCGGGGGTGGCGCTTTCCTTTACCCGCAGCCTTGGTGAATTTGGCGCGGTCATTTTTATCGCCGGGAACATCGCGTGGAAAACCGAAGTGACCTCGCTGATGATTTTTGTCCGTTTGCAGGAGTTTGATTATCCGGCGGCGAGCGCGATTGCCTCGGTGATCCTTGCCGCGTCGCTGCTGCTACTGTTTTCGATTAACACTCTGCAAAGTCGCTTTGGTCGACGTGTGGTAGGTCACTGATGGCGGAAGTTACGCAATTGAAGCGCTATGACGCGCCCCGCATCAACTGGGGCAAATGGTTTCTGATTGGTACCGGCGTGCTGGTCTCCGCATTCATTCTCGTCGTGCCGATGGTGTACATCTTCGTGCAGGCCTTCAGCAAAGGGATTATGCCCGCGCTGCAAAACCTGGCCGATCCGGACATGCTCCACGCCATCTGGCTGACGGTGATGATTGCCCTGATCACCGTCCCGGTGAATCTGGTGTTTGGCGTATTGCTGGCCTGGCTGGTAACGCGCTTTAACTTCCCGGGGCGTCAGCTGCTGCTGACCCTGCTGGATATCCCGTTTGCGGTGTCTCCGGTGGTGGCGGGTCTGGTTTATCTGCTCTTCTACGGCTCCAATGGCCCGCTGGGCGGCTGGCTGGATGAACACGACCTGCAAATCATGTTCGCCTGGCCGGGAATGGTGCTGGTGACCGTCTTTGTCACCTGTCCGTTCGTGGTGCGCGAGCTGGTGCCGGTGATGCTCAGCCAGGGCAGCCATGAAGATGAAGCCGCGGTGCTGCTCGGCGCTTCCGGGTGGCAGATGTTCCGCCGCGTCACGCTGCCGAATATCCGCTGGGCACTGCTTTACGGCGTGGTGCTGACCAACGCCCGTGCGATCGGTGAGTTTGGCGCGGTGTCGGTGGTATCCGGCTCGATTCGCGGCGAAACCCTGTCGCTGCCGTTACAGATTGAATTACTGGAACAGGACTACAACACCGTCGGTTCCTTTACTGCCGCAGCGTTGCTGACGCTGATGGCGATTTTGACCCTGTTTTTGAAGAGTGTGGTGCAGTGGCGTTTAGAGAATCAGGAAAAACGTCAGCATCAGGAGGGAAATCATGAGCATTGAGATTGCCAATATTAAGAAGTCTTTTGGTCGCACCCAGGTGCTGAATGATATCTCGCTGGATATCCCTTCCGGACAAATGGTGGCGCTGCTGGGGCCGTCTGGCTCCGGTAAAACCACGCTGCTGCGTATTATCGCCGGGCTTGAACACCAGACCAGCGGACATATTCGCTTCCACGGTACGGACGTTAGCCGCCTGCATGCCCGCGACCGTAAAGTGGGCTTTGTATTTCAGCATTATGCGCTGTTCCGCCACATGACGGTATTCGACAACATCGCGTTTGGCCTGACCGTGCTGCCGCGTCGTGAACGTCCAGATGCCGCCGCCATCAAAGCGAAAGTGACCAAACTGCTGGAGATGGTGCAGCTTGCGCATCTGGCGGACCGCTTCCCGGCTCAACTTTCCGGCGGGCAGAAGCAGCGCGTGGCGCTGGCGCGTGCGTTAGCCGTTGAACCGCAAATCCTGCTGCTGGACGAACCGTTTGGCGCGCTGGATGCGCAGGTGCGAAAAGAGCTGCGCCGCTGGCTGCGTCAGCTGCATGAGGAACTCCAGTTCACCAGCGTTTTCGTGACCCACGATCAGGAAGAGGCGATGGAAGTGGCCGATCGCGTGGTGGTGATGAGTCAGGGCAACATTGAGCAGGTTGACGAGCCAGAGCAGCTCTGGCGTGAACCGGCGACCCGCTTTGTGCTGGAGTTTATGGGGGAAGTAAACCGCCTTCAGGGCACCATTCGCGGCGGTCAGTTCCACGTTGGCGCGCACCGCTGGCCGCTGGGGTATACCTCCGCGCATCAGGGGCCGGTGGATCTGTTCCTGCGTCCGTGGGAAGTGGACGTCAGCCGTCGTACCAGCCTGGATTCGCCGCTTCCGGTGCAGGTGCTGGAAGCTAGCCCTAAAGGGCACTACACCCAATTAGTGGTACAGCCCCTGGGCTGGTACACCGAGCCGTTGACCGTGGTTATGCGTGACGACGTGCCGCCGTACCGGGGGGAGCGCCTGTTTGTCGGGCTGCAACACGCGCGCATTTATCATGGCAACGAGCGCATTGAGACGCGCGAGGATATTGCTCTGGCGGAGTCAGCCTGATAGGTTATTAGTATGTTTATCGCCCGGTGGCGCTGCGCTGACCGGGCCTACAGTTATCACTGCGTCTTGTAGGCCGGGTAAGCTAAGCGCCACCCGGCTTTTTTATTGAGTAAAAATCGTGAATACACTCGAACACACCATCGGCAACACCCCTCTGGTCAAACTTCAGCGCATGGGGCCTGATAACGGCAGCGAAATCTGGGTCAAGCTCGAAGGCAATAACCCGGCGGGGTCGGTGAAAGACCGGGCGGCACTGTCGATGATTGTCCAGGCCGAGAAGCGCGGTGAAATTAAGCCAGGCGACGTGCTCATTGAGGCCACCAGCGGAAATACCGGAATTGCGCTGGCGATGATTGCCGCCCTGAAAGGCTACCGCATGAAGCTGCTGATGCCGGATAACATGAGCCAGGAGCGCCGGGCCGCCATGCGCGCCTATGGAGCCGAGCTGATTCTGGTGAGCAAAGAGCAGGGGATGGAAGGGGCGCGAGATTTAGCGTTAGCGATGGCGGAGCGCGGGGAAGGCAAGCTTCTCGACCAGTTCAACAACCCGGACAACCCGTACGCGCACTACACCACCACCGGCCCGGAAATCTGGCAGCAAGCCGACGGGCGCATCACCCACTTTGTCTCCAGCATGGGGACCACGGGCACGATCACCGGTGTGTCACGCTTTCTGCGCGAACAGGAGAAGCCGGTGACGATTGTCGGCCTGCAACCGGAAGAGGGGAGCAGTATTCCGGGCATCCGCCGCTGGCCGGCGGAGTATATGCCGGGCATCTTTAATGCGCAGCTTGTGGACCAGGTGCTGGATATTCATCAGCGCGAGGCGGAAAATACCATGCGTGAGCTGGCCGTGCGTGAAGGTATCTTCTGCGGCGTCAGCTCTGGCGGTGCCGTAGCGGGTGCGATCCGGGTGGCTGAGTCCACGCCGGGGGCGGTGGTCGTAGCGATTATTTGCGATCGCGGCGACCGTTATCTGTCTACCGGCGTCTTTGGTGAAGAGAGTTATTCGCAGGGGGCGGGGATTTAAGCGTCATGGAGATGATTTTATTCCGGGATAAAACCCGGGCGCAGCAAACCGATATTGTCGCCGTACAGTCGCAGGTGGTGTACGGCAGCGTGGGAAACAGCATCGCGGTGCCGAATATTCGAACCCACCGGCTGAACGTTACCGCCGTGCCAACGGTGCTGTTCAGCAATACGCCGCACTACGACACCTTCTACGGCGGGGTGATCCCGGACGAGTGGTTCAGCGGCTACCTTAAGGCGCTGGAAGAGCGCGAGATCCTGCGCGAGCTTAAAGCGGTCACCACCGGCTATATGGGCAGCGCCAGCCAGATCGCGCTGCTGGCGCAGTGGCTGAAGGCAATCAAAGTGCAACATCCCGATCTGCTGGTGCTGGTTGACCCGGTAATTGGGGATATCGATAGCGGAATGTATGTGAAGCCGGATATTCCTGAAGCCTACCGTGAGCATCTGCTCCCGCTGGCCCAGGGCATTACGCCCAACGTGTATGAACTGGAAGTGCTGAGCGGCAAACCGTGCCGTACGCCGGAGAGCGCCATTGCCGCCGCGCAGGGGCTGCTGTCCGACTCGCTGAAATGGGTAGCGATCACCAGTGCGCCAGTGTCTGACGATCCGCAGAATATCCACGTTGTGCTGGTGAGCGAAGAAGGTGTTACCGTAAGCGCGCACCCGCGCGTAGAGACGGATCTGAAAGGAACGGGCGATCTGTTCTGTTCGGAGCTGGTCAGCGGCATTGTGGGAGGGAAAACCGTTGCCGATGCCATTCGCATGGCGGGCGATCGGGTGACTGACGTTATGATCTATACGCAGTCGAAAGGCTATGACGAGCTTATCCTGCCGGCATAAACAAAAATGGCGCCCGAAGGCGCCATTTTTCTGTGCGGCAAGAATTACTTCTTGATGCGGATAACCGGGGTTTCACCCACGGTGACGCTGCCAGACAGTTTGATCAGTTCTTTGATTTCGTCCATGTTGGAGATAACAACCGGAGTCAGGGTAGACTTCGCTTTTTCTTCCAGCAGCGGCAGATCGAATTCAATTACCGGGTCGCCAACTTTAACACGCTGGCCTTCTTCTGCGATACGTTTGAAGCCTTCGCCTTTCAGTTCAACGGTGTCGATACCGAAGTGAACGAACAGTTCGATACCGCTATCGGATTCGATAGAGAACGCATGGTTGGTTTCAAAAATTTTACCGATGGTGCCGTCAACTGGAGCAACCATTTTGTTGCCAGTTGGTTTGATAGCAATGCCATCACCAACGATTTTCTCAGCAAACACTACATCCGGCACGTCTTCGATGTTGACGATCTCGCCGGAGAGCGGAGCAACAATCTCAATAGTTCCGGAGTCTTTCTTGTCATCAGAAACCAGAGATTTCAGTTTATCGAACAAACCCATGATCTTCTCCTAAGCAGTAAATTGGGCCGCATCTCGTGGATTAGCAGATTGTTTTTTCTTCAATGAACTTGTTAACCAGCGTCATTAACTCGTCCGTTGTCGGTTGAGCAAGAGCCTGCTCTGCTAACACCTTCGCATCTTCGAAGTTCGTGTTACGGATAATCTTCTTAATGCGCGGGATGGAAATGGCGCTCATAGAGAACTCGTCCAGACCCATACCCAGCAACAGAAGTGTAGCACGTTCGTCGCCTGCAAGCTCACCACACATGCCAGTCCATTTACCTTCTGCATGAGAAGCATCAATAACTTGCTTGATCAAATTCAGTACGGACGGTGACATTGGCTGGTAGAGATGTGAAATCATATCATTACCACGGTCAACTGCCAGGGTGTACTGCGTTAAATCATTGGTACCGATACTAAAGAAATCAACTTCTTTGGCTAAATGACGCGCAATGGTCGCGGCTGCCGGTGTTTCCACCATCACGCCGATCTCAATGGATTCGTCAAATGCTTTACCTTCGTCACGCAGTTCCTGTTTGTAGATTTCGATCTCTTTCTTCAGTGCACGCACTTCTTCAACAGAGATGATCATCGGGAACATGATGCGCAGTTTACCGAAAGCGGAGGCACGCAGAATAGCGCGAACCTGGTCACGCAGGATCTCTTTGCGATCCATGGCGATACGCACGGCACGCCAGCCCAGGAACGGGTTCTCTTCTTTCGGGAAGTTCATGTACGGCAGCTCTTTGTCGCCACCGATGTCCATAGTACGGACGATTACAGCCTGCGAGCCGCACGCTTCCGCAACCGCTTTGTACGCTGCAAACTGCTCTTCTTCCGTTGGCAGAGCGTCGCGATCCATGAACAGGAATTCAGTACGATACAGACCCACACCTTCCGCGCCGTTGCGCTCAGCGCCGTCAACGTCACGTACGGTACCGATGTTAGCGCACACTTCAACCTGATGGCCGTCCAGCGTGATGGCTGGCAGATCTTTCAGTTTAGCGAGTTCCGCTTTCTCGGTAGCAACCTGCTCCTGAACGGAACGCAGCTGCTCGATCACATCGTTAGTTGGGTTGACGTAAACCACATTGTTTACGGCATCCAGAATCAGATAGTCGTCGTTTTTAACCTGGGAGGTAACGCTACCGGTACCCACAATGGCTGGCAGCTCCAGAGAACGCGCCATGATTGAGGTGTGGGAGGTACGTCCACCTGCATCAGTAATGAAACCCAGCACCTTGTTCAGGTTCAGCTGTGCGGTTTCAGACGGCGTCAGGTCAGCGGCAACCAGGATGACTTCGTCCTGAATCGCGCTCAGATCGATGATGGCCAGACCCAGGATGTTGCGCAGCAGGCGCTTACCGATGTCACGTACGTCAGCCGCACGTTCTTTCAGGTATTCATCGTCCAGCTCTTCCAGGGCAGATGCCTGACCTTCGATAACTTCATGCGCAGCCGCGTCGGCCGTCATGCCTTTATCTTTAATCAGGGCTATGATTTCCTGCTCCAGCTCCTCATCTTCGAGCAGCATAATGTGCCCTTCGAAGATGGCTTCTTTTTCTTCACCGAAAGTTTCGCCAGCTTTAGTTTTAATCGCTTCCAGTTGCGCAGATGCCTTGGCACGACCGCTCAGAAAACGTTCAACTTCCTGATCAACCTTGTCGGCAGAAATTTTTTTCCGGTCAATGACGATTTCGTCTTCTTTCAGCAGCAATGCTTTGCCGAAAGCGATACCCGGGGATGCTAAAATGCCTGAAATCATAACCCTACCTTACTTGTGACTGATATTGAAAAGAACCCGGTAAACTTACTCGAGTTCAGCCATCAGCTTAACCAGATGCTCAACTGCTTTCTGCTCGTCTTCACCTTCAGCGGAGATGGTAACAACGGTACCCTGAGTCAGGCCCAGAGTTTGCAGCTTGAACAGGCTTTTTGCGCTAGCGCTTTTGCCGTTGGAAGTCACAGTGATTTCAGAAGTGAAGCCTTTCGCTTCTTTAACAAACTGAGCAGCAGGGCGGGTGTGCAGACCGTTCGGAGCGGTAATGGTAACTTCTTGCTGGAACATTGTATTTCCCCAACTTATAGGTTTAGTGTTGTGGAACTAAAGTCTAGCCTGGCGACTTAACTTTAGCCTGTATAGTTAGCGCTGACGTTTCAATCGTCATTAAACATTATGCAGTGAAAGCAAGACTTGAACCAAATCATAAAATCGATTCAGCAGCGCTATTTCGTTCACCGATTAATTTCGCGCATCAAAATAATTGCTGGTTTAAATACCAGACCCAACGGGGTGAAGCAATGCCAGGAGGGGTAAAACTTTGAAGCAGGCCACAAAAAAGCACCTGAAAAGGTGCTTTTTTACGCGTTTTTAACATGCTGGCATCACTGTTGCAGTTCTTTCTCTGTGAAGAGATCGGCAAACAGTGCTGTGCTTAAGTAACGCTCACCCGAAGACGGTAGGATAACCACAATATTCTTATTGGTAAAGGTTTCATCTTCCAGCAGTTTGAGGGCTGCCGCAACCGCCGCACCGGAAGAGATACCCGCCAGAATGCCTTCCTCGTCCATCAGGCGACGCGCCGTGGAGATGGCTTCTTCATTGGTAATGGCGACGACTTTATCGATCAGCTTCAGATCCAGGTTGCCTGGAATAAAGCCAGCGCCGATACCCTGGATTTTGTGTGGGCCAGGTTTGATCTCTTCGCCTGCCAGCGCCTGAGCGATAACCGGTGAGTCGGTTGGCTCAACGGCAACGGTAATCAGATCTTTTTTACCTTTCGTGCCTTTAATATAGCGAGACACACCGGTCAGCGTACCGCCGGTGCCTACGCCGGAGATAAACACATCAACCTGACCGTCGGTATCTTCCCAGATTTCCGGGCCGGTGGTTTTCTCATGAATTTCCGGGTTGGCCGGGTTGCTGAACTGCTGGAGCAGCAGATACTTTGCCGGATCGCTGGCAACAATTTCTTCGGCCTTCTGAATCGCGCCCTTCATGCCTTTTGCGCCTTCGGTCAGGACCAGGTTCGCACCCAGCGCTTTCAGCAGCTTACGACGCTCAATGCTCATGGTTTCAGGCATAGTCAGCGTCAGCTTGTAGCCACGCGCCGCCGCAACATAGGCCAGAGCGATACCGGTATTGCCGCTGGTGGGTTCAACCAGCTCAACGCCAGGTTTCAGCACGCCACGCTTTTCAGCATCCCAAATCATATTCGCACCGATACGGCATTTAACGCTGAAGCTTGGGTTACGAGATTCGACCTTCGCCAGAATGCGTCCATTACCGATACGGTTCAGTCGAACCAGGGGCGTATGACCGATAGTCAGCGAGTTGTCTTCATAAATCTTACTCATGGCCTGTCCTTAACTGTATGAAATTGGGATACCGACCCAGCATACCTGTTGAACAGGTATGGGGAAGTAAGGAAATCGCATATCTATATGCTGCAAGGAAATAATGGGGATCAGTATGGAATAAGGGGCGGCATAAGCCACCCCTCTTTTACACATTTTTGCATTACTTCCATAACGCGTGCTTAGCACGGTAGCAGTCCACCCACATCGCCGTCGCGCCGCAAACGGCAACGGGCATGATGAACAAATTCAGGAAAGGGATCATGGTGAACAGGCTGGTCAGCGCGCCAAACTGCATGTTGGCAACCTTCTGAGTGCGCAGGGCAGTGCGCATCTCTTTAAACGGCACTTTGTGGTTATCGAACGGATAATCACAGTACTGGATAGCAAGCATCCAGGCGCTGAACAGGAACCACAGCACGGGCGCGACCGTCTGGCCAATCCCGGGTACAAAATAAAGAATAAGCAGCACAATCGCCCGCGGCAGGTACCAGGCGAACTTCTGCCATTCACGCTTCATGATGCGGGGGAGATCTTTCACGATCCCCAGTACGCCCGTGTCAGGTGGCGTCGCACCGGTAAGGCGCGCTTCCAGCTGTTCGGCCAGCAGACCGTTGAACGGCGCGGCTATCCAGTTTGCTATCGTCGAAAAGAAATAACCGAAAACCAGCAGCACGGAGATAACCGCAATCGGCCAGAGCAGGTAGTCTAGCCACTGTAACCAGTCCGGCACATAGCTCATCAGGGAAGGGATCCAGCTTTCCAGTCTGGTGAACAGCCACCAGAAGGCCCCGCCCATCAGAATAATGTTGATCAGTAACGGCAAAATAACGAAGCGTCGAATGCCCGGCAGGGAGACCAGTTTCCAGCCCTGAGAAAAGTACCAGACCCCGCTGCGTGGGGCAGAAGAAGATGTTGAAACCATACCAGGCTGTACTCCTTTTTACACAACCAGTGGAATTGCCCGCCTATATTATCCAGTTACGGGCCAATGACCAGTTCGGAAATGTTCGAAAAACCAGCAAAAAGCACGATTTAGTTCATCTTTATGCTGTGAATGCTCTGCATACACTTGCACTTGACGTAAACGGCAAATACTCTTAGTGAGTAAATGTTTGCCGTGGTGGCAAGGTGTTAGAACAACAGAGAATATAATGATGCAGGATTTGCGTCTGATATTAATCATTGTTGGCGCGATCGCCATAATCGCTTTACTGGTACATGGTTTCTGGACCAGCCGTAAAGAGCGTTCCTCTATGTTTCGCGATCGTCCACTGAAGCGCATGAAGTCCAGTCGTGACGACGATGACGTTGAAGACGACATCGACGGTCCTGACGACGACGGCGTGGGTGAAGTTCGTGTTCATCGGGTCAATACTGCGCCCGGCGCAGCGCATGGAGAGCATGAAGCCCCCCGCGCTCCGCAGCACCAGTATCAACCACCGTATGCCTCTGCCCAGCCGCGCCAGCCAGCGCCGCCGCCAGTGGAAGAACCTGTTCGTCATCCGCCGCAGCAGCCTGTGCAACAGCAGCCCGTTGCGCCACAGCCTGTACAGCCGCAACCTGTGCAACAGCCTGCACAGCCAGTGCATCAGCCACAGCCTGTTCAGCAGCCGCAGCCGGTACAACAACCGCAGCCGCAGCCTGAACCGCCTGCGCCACAGCCCGCTCCGCGTGTTGAGCCAGAGCCGGTCGCAGAGCCAGAACCGGTTGTTGAAAAGCCGCAGCGTAAAGAAGCGGTGATCATCATGAACGTGGCTGCTCATCATGGCACCCATCTGAACGGTGACGTGCTGCTTAACAGCATCCAACAGGCAGGCTTCAAGTTCGGCGACATGAATATTTTCCATCGCCACCTGAGTCCTGACGGTAGCGGTCCGGCGCTGTTTAGCCTGGCCAATATGGTCAATCCAGGCACGTTTGACCCGGAAATGACCGGTGATTTCGTCACGCCGGGGGTTACGATCTTTATGCAGGTGCCGTCCTACGGTGACGAGCTGCAAAACTTTAAGCTGATGCTACAGTCCGCTCAGCACATCGCCGACGAAGTGGGCGGTGTGGTGCTCGACGATCAGCGTCGAATGATGACGCCGCAGAAACTGCGCGAGTATCAGGACCGCATCCGCGAAGTTAAGGAAGCGAACGCGTAATCGTCGCGTTAACTTCACCTCCTCCTCAACCCCCGCCTGTCGGGGGTTTTTCTCATTGATGGTGCGATATGGACTCAATCGAACAACAACTTACTGAACTGCGAACCACGCTTCGCCATCATGAATATCTCTATCATGTTATGGACGCACCGGAAGTGCCGGATGCGGAATATGACCGCCTGATGCGTGAACTGCGCGAGCTGGAAGCGCAGCACCCCGAACTGATTACGCCCGATTCCCCAACGCAGCGCGTCGGCGCGGAACCGCTGGGCGCTTTCAGCCAGGTGCGCCATGAAGTGCCGATGCTGTCGCTGGATAACGTGTTTGATGAAGAGAGTTTTCTGGCTTTCAACAAGCGTGTGCAGGATCGCCTGAAGAGCATCGACAATCTGAGCTGGTGCTGCGAGCTAAAGCTGGATGGTCTGGCCGTTAGCATTCTTTATGAGAACGGCGTGATGGTGCGTGCCGCAACGCGCGGCGACGGCACTACCGGGGAAGACATCACCACTAATGTGCGCACTATTCGTGCGATCCCGCTGAAACTGCGTGGCGATAACATTCCCGCCCGGCTGGAAGTGCGCGGGGAAGTGTTCCTTCCGCAGGCGGGCTTCGAGAAGATCAACGAAGAAGCGCGTCGTACCGGTGGGAAAGTGTTTGCAAACCCGCGTAACGCGGCGGCAGGTTCGCTGCGTCAGCTCGATCCACGAATCACCGCGAAGCGACCGCTTACTTTCTTCTGCTACGGCGTCGGGATCCTGGAAGGCGGTGACCTGCCAGATACTCACCTGGGTCGTTTAATGCAGTTCAAAGAGTGGGGGTTACCGGTTAGCAACCGCGTGCAGCTCTGCGACTCTCCGGAGGCGGTGCTGGCGTTCTATCACAAGGTTGAAGAGGATCGTCCCACGCTCGGGTTTGATATTGATGGCGTGGTGATCAAGGTTAACTCGCTGGCGTTGCAGGAACAGTTAGGATTTGTGGCCCGTGCGCCGCGCTGGGCGGTAGCCTTTAAGTTCCCGGCGCAGGAGCAGATGACCTTCGTTCGCGACGTGGAGTTTCAGGTAGGGCGTACGGGGGCGATTACGCCTGTGGCGCGTCTGGAGCCTGTGCAGGTGGCTGGCGTGCTGGTAAGTAACGCCACGCTGCATAACGCCGATGAAATTGCCCGCCTGGGCCTGCGCATTGGTGACAAAGTGGTGATTCGCCGCGCGGGCGACGTGATCCCACAGGTGGTTAACGTTGTGGAGTCTGAACGTCCTGCCGATACCCGTGCCATCGAGTTTCCAGCCCACTGTCCGGTATGTGGTTCGGACGTTGAGCGCGTGGAAGGTGAAGCGGTAACGCGCTGTACGGGCGGGTTAATCTGCGGCGCGCAGCGTAAAGAGTCCCTGAAGCACTTTGTCTCCCGCCGGGCGATGGACGTCGACGGAATGGGTGACAAGATTATCGACCAGTTAGTTGAGAAAGAGTACGTCCATACGCCAGCGGACCTCTTTACCCTGACGGCAGGTAAGCTGACCGGTCTTGATCGTATGGGGCCGAAATCTGCCCAGAACATCGTTAACGCGCTCGAGGCGGCCAAAAACACCACCTTTGCCCGTTTCCTTTACGCGCTTGGCATTCGTGAAGTCGGAGAGGCGACAGCGGCAGGGCTGGCGGCGTATTTCGGCACGCTGGAAGCGCTGGAGAAAGCCACCATCGACGAGCTACAGAAAGTCCCTGATGTCGGCATTGTGGTCGCTACCCACGTTTTCAACTTCTTCGCCGAAGAGAGCAACCGTGAAGTGATCGGTAAATTACTGGAACAGGGCATTCACTGGCCTGCACCGGTAGTGGTTAATGCCGAAGAGATCGACAGCCCGTTTGCCGGTAAAACGGTGGTGCTGACCGGCAGCCTGAGCCAGCTCTCGCGCGATGACGCGAAAGCGCGCCTGGTGGCGTTGGGGGCAAAAGTGGCGGGCAGCGTATCGAAGAAAACCGACCTGGTGATTGCCGGGGAAGCGGCCGGTTCGAAGCTGGCAAAAGCGCAGGAGCTTGGCATCGAGGTAATCGACGAAGCGGAAATGATGCGCCTGTTAGGAGAGTGACGTGGAAAAAGAGCAGCTCGTTGAGATCGCCAATACGGAGATGCCGTTCGGTAAATATAAGGGTCGCAGGCTGATTGATTTACCGGAAGAGTATCTGCTGTGGTTTGCCCGTAAGGATGAGTTCCCCGCCGGGCGTCTGGGCGAGCTGATGGCTATCACGTTACTGATCAAAACAGAGGGGCTGACCCAGCTGGTTCAGCCCCTGAAACGTCCTTAAACTTTCGCGGCGCGGGCCTCTTCCTGCGCCAGCTTTTCTGTCTGCGCCTTGTAACGCCGCGCCAGTACCGCACACACCATCAGCTGGATCTGATGGAAAATCATCAGCGGTAACACCATCATCCCAATGACGGACGTCGGGAACAGAATATTGGCCATTGGGATCCCGTTGGCCAGGCTCTTTTTCGATCCGCAAAATACAATGGTGATTTCATCGGCCTTGTTGAAGCCGCATTTGCGGGCCACAAAGACGTTAACCGCGATGACAATGGCCAGCAAAACGATGCTTACCACCACAATAAACAGCAGCGATCCAGCGCCCACCCTGTGCCAGATGCCGTTCACCACGGCTTCGCTGAAGGCCGTGTAAACCACCAGCAGAATTGAGCTTTGGTCCGTTTTCCCGATCCATTTTTTATGTTTTGCCACAAACGCCCCAATCCAGGGACGGGATAAGTGTCCGAGCACAAACGGCAGCAGCAGTTGCAGACAAATTTTACCCACCTGCTCCAGATTACCTTCCGCCCCGTGCATATTCATCAGCAGACCGACCAGCAGCGGTGAAACAAAGATCCCCAGCAGGCTGGAAGCGGAAGCAGAACAAACCGCCGCCGCGACGTTACCGCCCGCCAGCGAGGTAAAGGCAATAGCGGACTGCACGGTGGCCGGCAAAATGCACAGATAAAGGAAACCGGTATACAGCGCCGGATCGACATTCACCGGCGCCCACCAGGCGAACAGCACGCCCAAAACCGGGAAGAGGATGAAGGTGCTGCACATTACCCACAGGTGCAGTCGCCAGTGGCTACCGCCTGCAATAATGGCTTCCCGGGAGAGTTTGGCGCCATGCATAAAGAACAGCAGGGCAATGGCTGCCGTGGTCAGTCCTTCAATAACCGGAACGAAACTGCCCCGCGCCGGGAAGAACGAGGCCAGCAAGACGACACCAATCAGGGTCAGCGTAAACGGATCAAGGATACGAAAAAGTTTCATAATCACTCCTGAAAACAGATGCCGCTATTGTGCTTTCTTCCCTTTGAGAAATAAAATTGATTTATTGCATCCATTCATGAATTAAACAGATGAATTATTCGTTACGTCAGCTTCGCGTTTTCGTCACCGTCGCGCAGGCCCGCAGCTTTAGCCGGGCAGGGGAGATGATTGGCCTCAGCCAGTCGGCGGTGAGCCATAGCGTTAAGGAGCTTGAAACGCAAACGGGAGTGAAGCTGCTCGACCGCACGACGCGAGAAGTGGTACTCACCGAAGCGGGACAGCAGCTGGCAATGCGTCTGGAGAGGCTGCTGGATGAACTGAACAGTACGCTCAGGGATGTCGGCCGGCTCGGACAACAGCTTTCCGGCACCGTGAGAGTGGCGGCGAGCCAGACGATTTCGGCGCATCTTATTCCCCAGTGCATCGCTGAAAGTAATCACCGCTATCCGGATATCGATTTTGTTTTGCATGACAGGCCGCAGCAGTGGGTTCTGGAGAGTATCCGTCAGGGGGATGTGGATTTTGGCATCGTTATTGATCCCGGAGCGGTAAGCGACCTGGAATGTGAAGTGGTGCTTTCGGAGCCCTTTTTATTGCTCTGCCGCGATGATGATCCGCTGGAATCGCTGCCACACGTGGCCTGGCAGGCCTTGCAGGGGGCAAACCTGGTGTTACAGGATTATGCATCAGGCAGCCGTCCGCTGATAGATGCCGCTCTGGCCGCGCAGGGCGTTAAGGCAACCATTGTGCAGGAGATTGGGCATCCTGCCACGCTCTTCCCGATGGTCGAAGCGGGGATTGGCATCAGCGTTCTGCCGGCGCTGGCGCTGCCACTGCCGCAGGGGAGTCGTTTAACGGTGAAGCGTTTCGTACCCTGTGTCGAACGCCAGCTGATGCTGGTACGCCGTAAAAACAGGTCACTTTCCGGCGCGGCACACGCCTGCTGGGATGTGGTGCGTATGCAGGCCGAACGTTTGATGGAGGCCCGCACACGCGATCCACTTTTTAACGAAACCAATAATCAGATGTAGATATTAATCTGATGCTCCGCGGAGGGCTTATTGATGCCTTCCGCGACTGCCTGACCTTTTTCCTGTTTTGGCATCGCCTCTTCTGCCTGCTGACGCTGCAATTGCGCCAGCTGTGCCTGCAACATAGCCAGCTGAGATTCGAGTAATTCCTGCTGCTTTTGCTTCTCTTCTGCTGTGGCATCACCCATGGCCACTTCTTTGAGCTGCTGAGTGACTTTCGTTATCTGTTTGGTCAGACGGGTGATTTGAGAAGCAATGTCGTTTCCGCCGGAGCTGTTATCTACGCTGCCGATTTCCATCGCCGACAGAGAAACGGGCTTAAGAGTTGTCATATTGAGATCCTTTTCGCCATAAAATAGAGGTATCGGCAAAGAAGGCGTGAGCTTGAGTAAAACAAGCGGTCTGGCTGCAATGGGGATGTGCTATATCGCAGATAGCAAAAAAGCGCCTTTAGGGCGCTTTTTTACATTGGTGGGTCGTGCAGGATTCGAACCTGCGACCAATTGATTAAAAGTCAACTGCTCTACCAACTGAGCTAACGACCCGAAATGGTGGGCGATGACGGGCTCGAACCGCCGACCCCCTCCGTGTAAAGGAGATGCTCTACCAACTGAGCTAATCGCCCAATCTCAATGCTTATCTACACTGCGAGTCTACCGAAGTAGATGGTGGGTGATGACGGGCTCGAACCGCCGACCCCCTCCGTGTAAAGGAGATGCTCTACCAACT